>OJIR01000041.1_pt1 | contig 44350 bp, 39 predicted proteins | sample 1595711 | NCBI WGS metagenome assembly OJIR01 (sample SAMN05416846, study PRJEB24817) | seawater metagenome | isolation source: Sea water | place: Canada:Atlantic | collected 2013-07
AGACCAACCTTGGGCTCAGGTAGCGCAAACTTGGCATTTTCTGAAGCAATGATCAGGTCGCAGGCAAGGGCGATTTCAAAACCGCCGCCCATTGCAACACCGTTGACGGCAGCGATAACTGGCTTTGTCATGTCAAAGCGTGAGGTGAGGCCACCAAAGCCGCGTGGCATAGGTACCCGTTCGCCACCTTCTGCTTGATAGCGCAAGTCGTTGCCAGCGCTGAAGCCTCGGCCTTCGCCGGTAATGATCGCAACCCAAAGGTCATCGTCAGCAGCAAAGTCATCAAACACTTGTCCAAGCTCTGCGTTTGCAAGAGGGTGCAGTGCATTGAGTCTGTCAGGACGGTTAATCCTCACGGTCATTATGTGGTTGGCTTTTTCAACGATTGAATATTCGCCCATGATTCTCTCCTGGTTACTTTTTGTGGGTGATTTGAATGCTAGAGACTTTAACCGAACAGCGACTGGTGTGAACAGTCGTTAAATTTCTCAAGACTTGGATTATCGCCTAAGCGAATCTCTGTGAGGCTACAGTTGTCGAACCGGTATTGCTTCCAAGCTCTTGGGTCTTGGTGTAGGAGCTGACCTAAGGCAACAGCCATGGCCGCGCCGTGACTGACAACCAATACGGTCTCGTCTATGCTGTGGTCTCCGGCAATTTGCAGCAAACTTTCTTGCATACGCGAGGCTACAATTCCTAGGCTTTCACCCTCGGGTGGCGCCCAATCTAGATCTTCATTAAACCTCTCTATTATGCGGTGCTCCGAGTTCAGTTTGGTGAACTCCATGTCTTCCCACTGGCCGATTGACATCTCTGCTAAGCCATTGACTACCTTTGTCACGCCTTTGTAGCTCTTGGACGCCAAGGCGCCAGTATGTCGACAGCGCTGTAGGGGGCTGGTGTAAACCGCATCCAAGGATACTGTTTTGGCCAGAAAGCGACCGGTTAAATAGGCCTGCCAGCGGCCCTTTATGGTTAAAGGGCTATCGGTGGATCCATGCCAGCGTCCATCTTTGTTAGCGAGTATCTGGCCGTGGCGTAGGAGAAGTATTCGTGGGCTCATAAAGGTCTCATTGGGTAAAGCGTTTGGCCACTAAGCAGCCGACTAAGTCACCTTCAACATTCACTGCGGTTCTGAAGGTATCTAACGGACGTTCAATCAGTAGCAGCAAACCGATGGCTTCTAATGGAATGCCAACGGCCAACATAACCATTTGCATGCCGGCCATTGAACCCGAAGGAATGCCAGGTGCGCCCACTGAAGAAAGCATTGCAACTAAGAATATGGCGATGATGCCGGTGGTCGATAAATCAATACCAAACATGTAAGCCAAGAATACTGCTGCAATGCCTTCAAATAGGGCTGTGCCATCCATATTTGCTGTTGCACCAAGGGGTAACACGAACGCGCATTTGGCCCGATCTACACCGAGTTTTGACTCTGCCGTAGCCATGGATAAGGGCAGGGTTGCCGCGCTGGATGAAGTGGAAAGTGCGGTGACAAGGGGCTGGGATATTGCCGCGAAAAATTTCCATGGCGATAAACCTGCCGCCCACCATGCGATAAAGGGCAGGACAACGAGTCCGTGAAATAACGTGGCAGCGAAGACTACGCCTGCCAGTTGCGCTAAAGCGGTCACTGTGGAGAAGTCGATTTGCCCTGCCAGTTGGTAGGAGATTGCGAATAAACCCAGTGGCAGAGTGGTCAGAACCCAGCCTGCTATGCGATAGGAGGCTTGGGCCAAATCAGAGAAGATTTGGTTAATAGGCGAATCTTCTTTAATGGTCAGAGCCAGGCCAAGGCCAAATAAGATCGCGCCGACGAGGATGCCTAGCACGTTCATTTCTGCTAAGGCTTTGAACGGATTCATCAACATGGCTTGGAGTAAGTTGTTTAACAACGCGCTAATCGATCCATCGCCCGGGTCGATTAACCGAGCGGACTGAGGTGTCACGCCCGCGAACGCCATGGGGTCTTCGACTAAGGGTGGGAACTGTGTCCATGGGTGGAAGAAGAAGACCACAACAAGGCCAATACAGATAGCGATACACGTGGTGGTAGCGTAATAACCCAGAGTAACTGCGCCTAAACGGCCCATATTACTGGTGTTTCTTAGCTCAAGAACGCCAGCCACGAGAGAAAAGAAGATCAGTGGGGCAATGATCATTTTTAGCGCCGAGAAGAACGCAGTGCGCAGCAGTTCGGTAATGGTGTCTAGCCAAATGAGTTCCGGCAGGAGTGTGGCGCAAAGCCAACCAAATAGAGCAGAAGCTATGATGACTGGGGCAAACCAACGTGAATTCATGATCTGAACTTCCTTAATCCGTTCTATTTAATCTAAACCATATTGTGCTTAGACTGGTCGGCATGTGCCAGTCCATTTGCGTGCAGATTTTGCTTTTGCTTTTGCTCGCGCACGTGTGCATGTTGCTGGTTGAAAATGCTTAACTGTTGGTTTGCCAATTTAGGTTTAGTCGCTGGTTTTGGTCGCTTTTATTTTTTGCACCTTCCATTTATAGGATAAGAGTTTGCTTACTTTGAAAAAATGTCGCTCAGTTGCCTTATCTGTATTGATGGTTTTTACGGGCGTTGGCGCTTGCAGCCCTGAGTCGGGTTATCAATCTATTCAGGGCGCCACCATGGGTACCTACTATAAGGTGCAATTCAAAAATGGGGGGCAGTGTGTTTCCAGCCAGGCGGCGGTCGACGCGCAGTTACTGGCTTTCAATCAAAGCTTGTCGACGTATATGGAAGGCTCTGAAATAACCATATTTAACAATGACTTAGGTTCAAATTTTACTCCGGTGAGCAATAGGTTTGGCAGTGTCGTAGAAGCTGCTACCTCGGTTTGGGAACAATCTGACGGGGCCTTCGATGTCACCGTTGGACCGCTGGTAAATTTATGGGGGTTTGGACCAGCTGACTCAGGTGACTTTCCTTCAAGTGCTGCTCAAACTGCCGCCTTTGCGTCTGTGGGTATGCAAAATCTAGAGTTGCAGCGCACGCGTGAGGGTTCAGTCGAGGTATTTAGTGTGCGTAAAAATGTGCCGGGTCTCTATGTGGATTTTTCTGCTTTGGCGAAAGGTTTGGGGGTGGATGAGGTGGCCCAGTCATTGGTAGCGCTAGGCTGTGGCGACTTCATGGTAGACATTGGCGGTGAGGTACGCACCATGGGGCTGAGTCCCAAAGCTAGGCCTTGGCGCATTGGCATAGAAGCGCCTGACGCCACTCGGCGAGGTATTATTCAGCGGGTGCTGCAATTGACTAACCAGAGCGTTGCCACATCAGGGGACTATAGAAATTTCCGTGTCGTAGACGGCGTGCGAGTTGACCATGTCGTTGATCCGCGTAGCGGTAAACCCGCTGATAATTCGGTAGTTTCTGTGACCGTAGTACACGAGCAGGCCATGTGGGCTGATGCTTATGCCACTGCGCTTATGGTGTTGGGGGCGGATGCCGGCATACAAATGGCTGAAAAATTGGGTTTGGCGGTGCTGGTGATAACAAAAACATCTGATGATCGCTTTGTTGAGCGCTATACTCCCAGCATGACGCAGTTTTTCCTCGAGTTTCCGGAGTAAAGTATGACCACAGTGATATTGGCATTTGTTGCTATGTTGACGCTTACCGCCGCTATGGCCGTTGGCGTTATTTTTGGGCGTAAGCCTATTGCCGGCACTTGTGGCGGCATGAAAGCGCTGGGTATGGAAATGGATTGTGAAATTTGCGGCGGCGATCAAGAGGTTTGCGACAGTGTAGAAGGCGTCTCACAGGCTGATGTGTCTGCGGATGCAGAGTCTCTAACTCAGCGCATCGGCAATTGAAGCGCACTGCTTAGATCAATGAGGCAGTAATTGATGTCTCATGCCTATTCCAATTTGACGGTATTCATAGCCATGCGTTACGCATGGGGCAGTGGCGTCATGTCTTACGTGAGCAAACTCGCCCTGGCCGGCTTGGTTTTAAGTATCACCGTGCTGGTATTAGTTATTTCCGTAGTTAATGGTTTTGACCGCGAGTTGCGTGATCGAGTCCTCGCACTTTTACCCCATGTAAGTATCAGCTCTGATCAGGGTATTCCCGCCAATCACGCTTTAATGTTGACCGAGCTACCCATTGAAAGTGGCTTGGAGAGTTTGGCTCCTTATATTCAAAGCACAGGGCTGGTTGCGGCTAACGGTAGTATCCAGCCTGTTGAGATGACGGGTATTGAAGCAAAGAGCTATAGTCGAGTCAGTCGCGTAGGCGACTATTTGCGGGTGGGCACGCTTGCCAGTTTGGACGAGAAAAACTTCACAATTATTATTGGCGCTAAGTTGGCTCGACAACTTGAGGTGGGGATTGGCGATGACCTAGTTCTCATGCTGCCAAATTCTCAGCTTTCAATTGCCGGAGCCATTGCTAGACAGCGGCGTTTCGAGATTATTGATGTATTTGAAAGCCAATCTCAATTAGATGGTAGTGGTGTTTTTATCAGCTTGCGTAGCGCTCAGTTGCTGTTGCGTATGCGCGGCCAAATTCACGGCTTTCAGGGTCGGTTAACGGATTTGTTTTCAACCTTTGATGCACGGCAATTTCTTCAGCAGACTGTGGCTATGGAAGGCCTTACTGTGCGCACTTGGGTGTCCACCCATGGCAACTTGTATCAAGCCGTAGCTGTGCAAAAAGTAACCATGTTTATTCTATTTTCGTTTTTGGTGGCAGTGGCGGCTTTCAACTTAGTCTCTGGTCTGATGATGATGGTTGAACAGCGTAAATCTGATATTGCGGTACTTAAAAGCATGGGCGCCGACAATAGTAGTTTGCTCAAAGTATTTTGCTGTCTGGGCTTGTTGCTGGGCGGCGGCGGAACTGTTCTGGGTCTTGCGCTTGGTGTGGCCTTAGCTTTGTTTCTGCCTTGGCTTTATGCCCAGCTAGCTGGTGGCTTTGGCTTAGATCTAATGAGTCAGTACTTCATATCTTATTTACCTGTGGATGTTCAGATCGCTGACCTAATCACCGTTGGCGCAATTTCCACAGTGCTCACCTTGCTCGCTAGCGTTTATCCTGCGTTGCAGGCAACCCGTCTTTTACCCAGTAGAATTTTAGCTAATGAATGAGATGTCTCAATCAACTCCAGTCTTGCAAGCCCCTGTCTTACAGGCAACTGACGTGCATAAGCGTTTCTATCAAGGCTCTACGGAAGTTCCTGTACTGAACGGCGTGGACCTAGAACTGGCGGCTGGAGAGCGCGTGGCGATTATAGGTCGTTCCGGTTCTGGCAAAAGCAGTTTGCTGCATATCTTGGCAGGTTTAGATACCGCTGATGAGGGGCAGGTTACCGTGGTGGGTAAGGATATGGGAGGTGCCAGTAGTGAGCATCGAGCAGCGCTGCGTTGTGCGCATATGGGTTTTGTCTATCAGCAACATCACCTACTGCCGGAATTTTCTGCGGTAGAGAATGTTGCCTTACCGCAACGCCTAAATAGGTTAGATAAAATTGTTGCTGAAGCGTCTAGTCGAGAAATACTCGGGGCCGTGGGTTTGGGGCATCGTCTAGATCATTTGCCGTCTGCTTTATCTGGGGGCGAACGTCAGCGTGTTGCCGTGGCTCGAGCGTTAGCTCACCAACCCAGACTGGTTTTGGCTGATGAGCCTACTGGTAATTTGGATCAAGCCAGCGCGGTACAATTAATGGATTTGATGGTCTCGCTAAGTGAGGCCAACGGCACAGCTTTTTTGATTGTGACCCACGATGTCTCTATGTTGCATAGATTCCATCGGGTACTGACTTTGAACGAAGGTCGTATAAAAGCTTATTCCCACGATGACTAAGCCTCCAACAATGGGTTCTTTGAGTTTGTTGTTGAGTATGTCTATGCGTCTGATTTCTCATGCGCCGAACAAATTCGCGCGTTTTGTCACTTGGGTATCTTTGATCGGCCTGACGCTAGGCGTTACGGTTTTAACCTTAGTGGTGACGGTGATGAATGGTTTCGATTACGAACTTCGTGATCGACTGCTGGGTTCTATTCCGCACATAACCCTTGTAGGTGATGGCCATTCTGCGGTGATGCTGGAAAGTATTGAGCAGGACCCTCGGGTAGCCTATATCAGTCCATTTTATAGAGGCATTGGTGCCATTGCGCAAAGCGGCAGAGTCCGACCTGTTAGTTTAATTGGTGTGGATGCAACGGACCTTGGCGCACTTGGGCCGATAGAGGATGCTATGTTGTTTGGCAGCATTGCCGACTTAACCTTAGTCAATGGCGGCGTGGTTATGGGTGAGCCACTAGCTCGCTACTTTGGTCTAGACGTTGGCGATAGCCTACTGGTTGCTGTGACTAAACCCAAAGGGGACAGTGCTGTTTTAGTTACCATGCGGCTGAATTTAGTTGGCACGTTTGAGTTGGGTGCAGACCCTGACTATTCCATGCTCTTAGTTAATTTGGCAGACAAAGAAACCCAAGAATGGCGCAGTCTAGGTACTTTGGGTGTGCGCGTACAACTTTTCGACCCTATGCTAGCCGGTGCTGTGGCCACAAAATTGGTCACCGAAAACCCAGGTTTGCAGGTGCTGACGTGGACCCAAGATTTTGGCGAGCTTTTTCAAGCGGTCCAATTGGAAAAAACCATGATGTTTGTTTTACTCCTGTTGGTGGTGGCGATAGCTGGCTTTAATATTGTTGCTGGCCAATTTATGATGGTTAGCGATAAACGTTCAGACATTGCAATTTTGCGGACCATTGGCGCTACGCAAAGATTTATTCTAAGTTTGTTTTTAATTCAGGGATCTGTCATTAGTTTTTTTGGCACCATAGCGGGCCTTGTTCTGGGTTTGTTGTTAGCTGACAATATTGATCTTGTTGTAGATTCTTTGGCCTTTTTTAGTGGAAAGCATTTATTGGATGGATCCTACTTTGTTACCGTGCCCACGCGAATCTTGTACTGGGATCTTTTCTTTATTGCGGTGACCAGTGGAGCGTTGGCTTTATGGTCGGCTTGGCTGCCAGCGCGCAGTGCTAGTCAATTAGACCCAGCACAAAATCTGCATTGAAGGGACAAGCTCGTTGTTGAAAAATTTGTTCCGAAGTTTGTTCAGAAAAATGACTACGAAGCGCTTGCTTGCGCGCTTAGTTTTTCTTTTCAGCGCGTAATTTACGCCGCCGACGCCACTTCTCCATAACCTTGCTGCGCCAAATGATTCGTGCCGATATATAGCCAGTGGTGCCCAGGATCCAGCCGCATAGCAATGAGCCGAATATTAACGGTCCACTGATGGCAGCCAAATTATCAAACAGCCAAGTGAACGTTAAGTTGCCTTCGAGAGGTGTCGCCTCCGTGCCTAATAGCCAAGCGCCTAGCTGATAAGAAAAATAGAACATTGGTGCCATGGTGATTGGATTAGTGATCCACACCAATGCAACCGATATTGGCAGATTCGCTCTCATAAAAATGGCAATAATAGCGGCTAACAGCATCTGCGAGGGTACTGGAATAAAAGCAGAAAATAAGCCCACGAACACAGCACTAGACACAGAACGTCGGTTGACCTGCCAAAGCTCCTTGCGCTGTAGCAGATGAGCTACAGGTTTTAAGGCGCGATTCTCACGCAGCGTTTCTGGATTCGGAAGATGCTTTAACAGCCGATCTTTTAGCATACACAACCTATCAGTGATTAAGGGCCTGGTTCCACTATTGAACGTTAAGCTTCTTTTGTGACATCTATCCAATCTCGTTTGGGCACTATTACGATTGTTTTGATGCTTAGTTTACTGGCGCTTTCTGTCGACTATCGCTGGTCGGCGGCACAGCAGACTATATTAACTAAATGTGCTCTGGGTGTAGATATAAGTTTTCGCGCTAAAGTGCTTTCTGCACATTATTTGCCGACCGAGCATTGGCGGTTAGCCCTAGTTGTGGACGCTGTCAGTGGTGACGCCTGCATTGATTCCATAAATGGCATGAAGTTACGCGTTGCTTGGAAGACGCATTTGTCCTTGGAACCGGGTGATAGTGTCGAAGTGACAGGGCGCTTTAAGCGGCCCTGGGGGGCTGCTAATCCCGGCTCATTTGACTATAGGCGCTGGCTGCTTGCCAAAGGATATTCAGGTACGGGATATCTGCGTAGCGGTAGATTAATAGCCCAAGCTCAGCAAGTTAACTATTCAGACGTGGAAATCAGCAGCGCGTTGCTACGCCGTCATATATCCACCACGTTGCAGCAGGCAGGATTGATTTACCCGACGATCTTGTCGGCGCTGGTCATCGGAGAGTCTGGTGGTTTAGAGGCCAAGGATTGGGCAGTTTTTCGCTCTACCGGAACCATTCACCTTATGGTGATTTCGGGCCTGCATATTGCTGTAGTGGCATTTATGGCGTTTTGGTTTTTGCAAATACCGTTGCGTCTTTTGTTGGGCTTTGGTCGTACTCGAGTTGACCATCAGGTTGCCTTGATTGGCGCGCTCATAACGACATTTGGGTTTGCTGTGATAACCGGTTTAGGCGCTCCAGCCCTGCGTGTTTGTTTAATGTTGATGCTTGCGTTGTTAGCCCTGTACTGCAGTCGCAAGCCGCCGTTTTGGCATTTACTAGCCTTGTCATTTTGTTTGTCCCTTGCTTTTCAACCACTGTCGTTTTTTAGCCAAGGGTTTTGGCTTTCCTATTTTGCCGTAGCGGGTTTAATTTGGACCTTTAGCCCTAGGTCAAATATTGTTGGGCCGGTATTTAGCTTTTTGTTGGCGCAAAGCGTGATATTTTTCTGGCTCTCGCCGTTATTAGGGGTGTTGGTGGGTGAGGTTTCATTGTTATCAGTGCCTGCTAACTTACTGGCGCTGCCCATTATTACAATTGTCACTTTACCAGCGCTGATTGCCGGTTTGGGCTTATATTTTATTACCCCAGAGCTGGGCGCAGGCTTGCTGCAACTTGCAGATTTTAGTATTGCACTGGTCTTTGCTTGGCTTCAGGGCTTGCAAGTAGCCGCACTTGAATACAACCGTACTTTTGGTTATTTCTCAGTTGTGGTTGGCCTTTGTGGGTTCATTTCATCGGTGTTTATTTTGTCGCCTGTACCATTACCGAAGAGGCTGGCAATGCTGCTGCCGTTTGTGCTGCTTTTTTTACAGCGCGGCAATATGCCGAGTTTTGCTGAATATTGTATTCAGGTAGTGGATGTCGGGCAGGGTAGCGCAGTGCTGGTTGACACCGCCGGGCACCGACTCATTTTGGATGCAGGCCCTTTATTCAATTCAGGTTTTGACGCGGCTAAGGCCTTCGTTGTGCCTACCATTCGCAGCACTGGGCCAGATCACTTAGACAAAGTTTTAGTCAGCCACACGGACAATGATCACGCAGGAGGGGTTCAATCTTTGCTGACACGATATAAAAGTGGCCCGGTGGTTGGGTTAGACCAACAATGCGAAAATGGTCGTCGCTGGCAATGGGATGGGGTGGAATTTTTACTCGTCGTGGATCATAGACATAGTAATAAAAACGACAGGTCTTGTACTTTGCTGATTAGTAATGAGCAAACATCGGCATATCTCAGCGGTGACATTGGGCAAAAAGCGGAAGCCGGACTTTTGGCACGTTTGCCTCGAGATATAGATTTTTTGCTGGCGCCACATCATGGCAGTGGCGGTTCTTCTTCATATCGTTTCACTCGATACCTATCACCGCGTTGGGTGGTGTACAGCGCCGGTAATGCCAATCAGTATGGACACCCGCATAAACGTACGCTGGGTCGCTATGAACTAGAGGGGGCTGCGCAGGTCAGTACTGCTCAACAGGGTGCTCTGCGCTGGTGCTCTAGTCGCCCTCAACAGATTTTGAGTCAGCGTCATGGTGATCTGCTCTGGGAAAAGTTCGCTGGGCAAGGTCTGCTCGGCGTACCAAATGATTGAGAGTTTCTATTAGTTTTTCTTGCTCGTCCTGAGTTAAGAAGTTGCCAATTTCTCGGCTTTCTCCCTTGTGTACTAGAGAAACTGTTTTGCGGTACCAAGGATGTATTGCGCGCTCTACGTGTATTTTGGTGAAGAAGCGCTGCCAAGTGACAATTTCGGTAGGGGTTTTAACGCCAGCTTCTAGGCGTATTTCTTCGCCACTGAAAGAAACCACTTCCTGCATGCTTGTGCGCCTTAAACAAAGCCAAAGACAGTAACTGAGCACACCCATTTCCACTGCGGTAAAGGGCAAAATGACCCAATAGCCCATAACACTAAATGCCGTGGCTATGCCGAAAGACAGCAACATCATGAACAGGATAAAGTATTTGAAGGCACGCCAACTCAGAGATTGATTGGGTTGCAGTGTGACATTGCCAACGAGTCCGTCAGGCGAATGCTCAAAATCGAAATCTTCAGTTTTAATCATATTTTTAAGATGGTTTCTTTGCTATTTCAATTGGTGGTTGAATTTTTTTCCGTGTTTGTTTCTGAAGCCCGCGGCGTCGAGCATCAGAAGCGGTATTTACTTGCTTGAAATAGCAAGTCCTGCCCGCATTGTAGCTGTCGAGTGTGAACGGCGTGTGCAAGCCCGATGAAAATTTGATTCTCGGCCGCAACACGCGGCTATAGGAGAAAATTATGACTGATGGAAAATTTACTCAACGCGTTGAGATGTTGCTGGGCGAGGCTCATGCATTGGTTTTGTCGAATAACCACTCGAACATTGAACCCGCGCATGTTGCGTTGGCAATGTTGAATTACGAGCAATCTTTGTTAGTTAAAGTGATTAATATACAGGGCGAATCATGGGAGGATCTGAGGGTAAAAGTTCGACGTATGTTGACAGATTTGCCGAAACTGGCTAATCCACCGAGTGAAGTAGGTCTTGCTCCCAATGCGGCGAAATTAATCAACAAGGCCGCTACGTTAGCCGAAGAAAATAAAGATGCCTATGTTGCAGAAGACTGGCTGCTGTTGGCAACGCTTGCCGATCCTAAAGTTGCGCGTATTTTTGCGCCGCTAGGAATTACAGAAAATGTTTTGCGTGATTACATTATGCAGGAACGAAATGGTGAAATTGTGACTGACAAGAATCAAGAAGAGCAACGTGGTGCCCTCGAGAAATTTACCCTTGATCTTACAGAGCGGGCGGCGGCGGGTAAGTTGGATCCGGTCATTGGTCGAGATGAGGAAATTCGTAGAACGGTGCAGGTGCTGCAACGTCGAACGAAAAATAATCCTGTACTAATTGGTGCCCCGGGTGTGGGTAAAACAGCAATTGCTGAGGGCCTTGCTCAACGCATTGTGAATGGCGAAGTGGCGGATAGCTTAAAGAACAAAAAGGTACTTTCACTAGATTTAGGAGCATTGGTTGCGGGTGCCAAATACCGCGGCGAATTTGAGGAGCGCTTGAAGGCCGTGCTAAACGAGCTGGCTAAGCAAGAAGGCAATATCATTCTGTTTATTGATGAGCTGCACACCATGGTTGGCGCGGGTAATGCAGAGGGTGCAATGGATGCGGGGAATATGCTTAAACCAGCGTTGGCCCGTGGTGAGTTGCATTGCGTAGGTGCAACAACCCTGGATGAGTATCGAACGCACATAGAAAAAGATGCTGCACTAGAGCGCCGGTTCCAGAAAGTTTTGGTTGATGAGCCGGACCTTGAGGACACCATTGCAATATTGCGGGGCTTGAAGGAACGCTACGAGGTACACCATGGCGTGGACATTACCGATCCAGCTATTGTTGCTGCTGCAACGTTGTCCCACCGCTATATTCCTGATCGTCAACTGCCCGACAAAGCCATTGACCTAATTGATGAAGCGGCAAGTCGCATACGTATGGAAATGGATTCCAAACCAGAGGTGATGGATAGCTTAGATCGGCGGTTGATTCAGTTGAAAATGGAAGTTGAGGCGCTAAAAAAAGAGAGTGATAGCGCCAGCGTTAAGAGACGCGAAGAACTAGAGTCAGTTATCGCTCAAGTGGCGTCTGAATACGCTGAGCTTGAAACTATTTGGCTACAAGAAAAGTCCCTGCTTAAGGGCGCTCAAGATATAAAAGAAGAGCTTGAGTCCGCGCGGTTGAGTTTTGAGTCCGCGCGTCGAACAGGTGATTTGGCGCGCATGTCAGAGCTGCAATATGGGGTCATTCCTGACCTTGAACGAAGAATTGAGCAACCCTTGGATGCGGGCGAGCCGCAGTTGCTGCGCAATAAAGTGACTGCGGAAGAGGTGGCTGAAATTGTCGCTAAATGGACGGGCATACCGGTAGCAAAATTAGTTTCTGGTGAAAAAGAGAAGTTGCTGCATTTAGAAGCGCTTTTAGGCGAGAAAGTAGTTGGGCAAAGTGCAGGTATCAAAGCGGTTAGCCAGGCGGTTAGGCGCTCGAGAGCCGGCTTGTCGGACCCTAGCAGGCCTAATGGGTCTTTCATGTTTCTTGGCCCAACCGGGGTTGGTAAAACCGAATTATGTAAGGCCATGGCTCAGGTGTTGTTCGATAGCGAAGAAGCGCTGATTCGACTGGATATGTCAGAGTTTATGGAAAAACATTCCGTTGCTCGGCTAATTGGTGCGCCTCCAGGTTACGTGGGTTACGAGCAGGGTGGGTATTTGACCGAGGCCGTTCGGCGTAGGCCTTATTCTTTGATTTTGTTGGATGAAATTGAAAAAGCCCACGGGGATGTGTTCAATATATTGCTGCAGCTGCTGGATGACGGGCGTTTAACTGATGGTCATGGTCGAACGGTAGATTTCAGCAATTGCGTGTTGGTGATGACGTCTAATCTAGGCTCTGAGGCGATACAAGGGTTAACTGAAAGTGGCGACAAAGAACGTATTGAACCTACTGTTATGGGCATTGTTGCTCAGCATTTCCGTCCAGAGTTTGTAAACCGGATAGACGATATAGTTGTCTTTCAACCTCTGACTCAACAAGAGATAGGTCGGATTGCTGATTTGCAATTGGCTCTGTTGAATAGTCGATTAGCCGAGCAAGGGCTAAGTATTCAGCTCGATGACAATGCGCTTGAAGCCATAGTTGCTGCAGGTTATGACCCTGTATATGGCGCCCGACCACTAAGGCGTGCCATGCAAAAAATGATAGAGAACCCTCTAGCAGATGCGCTTTTGACCCTAGATTTAACCGATGTGACCCAATTACAGGGCCGTTGGGAAGATGGCCATTTAGAAATTTGTATAACCTAGGCTATTGTTTATTTATACAGTACTTGATATATATACAGTATGAATGATGCAAAGACACAAATTTTGGCGGTAGGAGAGACTCTTTCCTTATTCGAAGAGGCTTTAATCGAAGAGGCTTTAATCGAAAAGGCTTTATTGCAAAAGGACTTCGGTAACAAACCTTTTTCTCAAGAGTCAGTAACGCGGTCTGCTGGTGTTATGGCTAGCTCTGGGCCAATAGCGGATGATGCAAAAGCCTGCAACGCAAAAGCCGTTAGCGCAAAAGAAGGCGGCGCAAATAGCCTTAATGTTCATCAATCGGAATTGCCGTTGGGCCTCCAAGACATTAATGAATTTGCGTCAAAGGCAGACAGTGAGGTTAGGCAGTTAGAGATTGTTATTGCCACGCCTAATTTACTGTTGCCTGAGCACACCCTCCATCAGGTCACTGAGAATCATTTAGCTGGGCAAATCGTTACCCCTGGCGGTGATGATGCTAGCCTAGCTCGTGGTCAAAGCGATCTGCCGCTAGTGCTGGTAGAGAGCGTTGATAGAAAAAGCCACAGCATGATGACAGCGGGAAGTATAAATAGGACGAAGCCTAGCCCAACGCCAGACATTGAGAGCTCGACACGCCATTTTGAGGCGGCTATGACTTTAGCCCAACAAATGCGCTCAAAACGAAAGCCTTCGCGGAATGAGTTATGTTCAAATAGCACAGTGCTCCAGACGCTAATAGCGCCAAGTAGTGTGGGAGCCGAGGGTTTGGGAAAAGAGTGTTTAGAAAAAGGGCGTTTAGAAAAAAAGTATTCAGAAAAAAGCGTTACAACTCGCAATGGAAAAACTCAAACACTAAATTTGCGCCAACGATGTTTGGAGGATTTAGAGGAATCAAGAAAATTTGTTAAACGATCAAAAGAGTCTTTAGTTGGGATAGCAAAGCCGTCGCAAAGCATTGTCGCCGGTAAAAAAAATCAGCGGCAAATAGGCTATCAAAGGTCATTGATTGGCTATTCGGCTTCAATGAATGCTGCTCAGGTGGCTAATCTGTGTGCGAGCAGGTCGATCTTAGAGAAAAAGATTCACGTCAATGTGAAGAAACAAGAGCAACAAATGCGTAAACAGGCTGGAATTTTGATTTGTAGGCATTTAGTCGCCGCATTGCGTATTCAAGCGGCTCACGAAGGAAATACCATTTCTTAGCTAGAGGTTATTAGCTATGCATCCACTTTTGGTGGAGCGGCATATCCGAGGGTAGCCGGTGGTGGGCTTGGGCATCGCCAACATAATTGGCGCTGTCGGCTTTGCCGAATAGCGATGGGTCGTCCATTGATCCAACCTTAATGATGACACCTTCCTTAAAGCCAAGGGCTCTGGTGAACAGGTGGGTGCCGCAATTTTCGCAAAACTCTCGCGTTACAGCATGCTCGATATCTTCTCGGGTAAACCCTTTTACCACACCTTTTACCATGTTAGATCCGCCAACTGGCATCGCCATAACCAGCACGTTTGCCCCGCCGGTAATATACTGGCATTCGCGGCAATAGCATTCTGCCTTCATCATTGGTTCGCCCTCTGCTGCATAGCGTACGGCGCCGCAGTAACATCCACCTTCAATTTGCATATTTATACTCCAAGAGTTGTGGGATTAGCCCCAAGCGATATGCAATGGTCTAATATCTGAACGGCCTTCAATCCTACCTCAAATCTTTGTCAATGGAGCCCATATCGAGCCTTATTGGGAGCGCTCAAATTTTGCTGGCGAGCGGTAATTGGGATATTTTTTTTCCTCTCATACCAGCTATGATTGACGCTGTATTTTTTCAAGTGGCGCGAGGCTTTCAACATTCCTCAGTGGAGTTGAAGATTGCTGCCTAAACCGTATTAATCGTTTGAATGAGTTAGTTGTTGAATGAACGGTTGACTGAACCTTGTTGCCATTTTATGCAGAAGTTCTTGTAAAAGTTTTTCTAAGAAATTGTGCGATTTTACTTTGCGTTACTTTAGTTGGGGAGAGTTTGATGTCGTCAGAGTTAGCGTTGGCAAATATACGCGCCAAACAGGTTGAAGCAACGATGTTGCCGCGCCCCTTTGAACTAGATGAGTTACCAACGCCCGCTTTGGTTTTAGATAAGCCAGCGTTAGAAGCAAACATTGCCAAAATGTCTAAGCATTTGGCAAGTCACGGTAAGGGCTTTAGACCCCACGCGAAGACGCATAAGTGTCCGCTGATTTCTCGAATGCAGATTGAAGCAGGCGCGGTCGGTGTGTGCGCTGCAAAAGTCAGCGAAGCCGCCGCGCTACTGCATGGCGGGGTATCCAAAATCCTTATTACTTCGCCCATTTCGACTTTAACAAAAGCGCAGATTTTGAATGAGCTTTTAGTTGGACAACAAGACATTCGTATTGTTGTGGATTCGCTTTATGGCTTTGAATTGCTCGCTAAAGCTATCTCTGCTGAATCTAAGCTAGGGATATTAGTGGACTTAGATGTCTCAATGGGTCGCACTGGCACTAGAGACAACGATTTGCTTTTGGCCTTAGTTGAGCACATTGAGAAAGACGATCGGTTCTATTTTTCTGGAGTTCAACACTACGCGGGCCATTTAATGCATTTGGCAAATTTTGATAAACGCCGCGAAAAGTCATTGAATTCCTGGCAGCGGTTAGAGGACAAGTTTCTGTTACTTGAAAATCACGGCATAGATCTTGATGTTGTGACTGGTGGCGGTACTGGGACTTACGACATTGATGTGGAAGTTGCCAGAATGACAGACCTTCAGGTAGGCAGTTATATATTTATGGATGAAGAGTACCGGGCCATCGGCAGTGCCCAAGGCGATCGCTTTAATGAATTTGAACTCTCGTTAAGTGTGGCTTGCACAACCATAAGCCAACCTCAAAATGCCACCATTACGGTCGACGGCGGCTATAAGGCTTTTGCGTCCGACAGCGTCAATCCGGTTTGTGATGATATTCCTGATGTTGAATTTCGCTTTGCCGGCGACGAACACGGAGTATTGATTCTTGCTGAAGGCCAACAAGAAATTCAGTTAGGGCAAGTTATTCGTTTCGCTACACCGCACTGCGACCCAACAGTTAATCTGCACGAATACTATTGGGTAATGGAAGCGGATGGGTTAGTGCATAGCTGTTGGCCGATCACTGCTCGCGGTTGCTCTTGGTAGCCGGCGTCAATTGATGAATCAGACAGTTAAGAGAGGTTGGTTTACCACATGCTGGATATAGTAATAACAGGTGGCTGGTTGATGCTGCCTATTCTTCTTTGTAGCGTCGTAGTTGGCGCTATTTGCTTGGAGCGGTGGTGGACATTGCGTCGTGAGGAAGTTATTCCCTCCGATTTGGTTAGCCAATTACAAAATGCTCAAGCGTGGTCAAATGACAACAAAGTTCTGGCTGAATTAGCTGTGGCCTCTCCCTTGGGGTATGTGATCGCTGCGGGGTTGAATGGTATTGATTTGAAAGCCGAAGCTTTTCAGCGGGTTATGCAGTCGACTATAGACAATGTAGCCCATGAGCTTGAACGGTACTTAACCTTGGTAGGTATCATTGCGTCTATCACACCATTAATGGGTATCTTGGGCACGGTGTTTGGCATGATCGACGTGTTTAGCACTTTAGTTTCTGCAGGTCAGGGTGACGCAAAAGTTTTGGCTGGCGGCATATCTACCGCTTTGGTCACAAGTGCTGCGGGGCTGTCTGTTGCTATACCGGCTTTAATAGCCCATCGATTTTTCTTGCGTAAAGTAGATGAACTGATCCTAGAGATAGACAGTATTAGTCAGCGCTTTTTTGACCGACTGAGGGTTGATGCCAGTGAGAGTTCTCTTTAATGGAGAGTGGCATTACAAATTTCTTAGCAATACCTGGATTAGGTCATTGTGCAAATTCCCAGCGCTCTTTAGGGCATATATAGCGTGAGACGTTCTAGAGCCAGTCGCCGAGAGGCGACAGTAGAGTTGACGCCACTGATTGATGTGGTTTTTTTGCTGCTTATATTTTTTATGGTGTCTACTAGCTTTGTGCAAAACCAGGCTTTGAATGTTGATCTACCTCAAGCTAATAGCGACGCTCAGCCCGACCAAGACGTATATATTAATGTTGTAGTGCAGCAAAACGGGCGCTATGAAATAGATGGTAAAGTCGTTACAGATCTCTCTCTAGTTGGCTTGACTAACACGCTTCGAGCTATTGTTGAAAAAACGGCGATACAAAGTAAAAACCTACCTGTGGTTATCAGTGCTGATGCAAGTGCTACCCATCAATCAGTGGTGCGAGTTATGGATGCGTGTGCGCAGGTAGGATTGTCTCGAATTAGTTTGGCTACTCAGCCAATATTAGAACCTTCTAAGGAATAGGCTACATTTATGGCTCAACCAGCTATGGCGAAACCATCGGATTGGCAAACGTATCGCAGACTATTGCGATACGTGGGGCGTTATTGGTTCATTATGACTGTCTCAATAGTCGCATTTTTGTTTGCTGCTGGTGCGGAGGCCTATTTCGTTAAACTTTTTGGTGAATTGATTGATCAGTGGGATGACCTCAAAGTTAGAGCTGCGGCATCTATCCCTGCCATGATGGTGGCGGTGACCCTGGTGCGCGCTGTTGGCACCATAGTGGGAGAAACTGCGATGGCACGAATATCGTTTGGCGTTGTATATAATTTACGTGAAGAATTATTCTCACAAGTTTTGAAACTACCCAGCCGTTATTTTGATAATGAGTCTCAAGGTCATATAGTTTCGAGAATTACTTTTACGGTGACCCAACTAAGAGATACCGGTACCGAGGCCCTGCGCTCGCTGATCCAAGATGGCGTTAAGGTTATTGCCTATCTTGGTCTCATGATCTTTCAAAGTTGGCAGCTTACGCTTTTGTTTATAGGTACTGCGCCGGTCTTGGCGTTAGTTGTGGTATTCGCCAGCAGCAGATTTCGCAAAATAAGTCGACGCATACAGCATTCAATGGGTGACGTGACTCATGTTGCTTCCGAAGCTGTGAATGGTTATCGAGTGGTTAAAGTATTTGGTGGTAACTCCCATGAAGAGCAGCGGTTTTTGGGTGCAAACAAAGTTAATCGCCAGCAAAATCTAAAGATGGCGGTGACTCGCGTCCTTAGTTCTCAAATAAACGAAACCATTATTGCCACGGCATTGTGTGGCCTGATTATTATGCTTTACCGTCCAGAAATAGGGGGTGGTCTGAGTAGCGGCGAAGCGGTGACATTTCTTGTGCTTGCTGGAATGTTGGGTAAGCCAATCCGTAAGTTGTCTGAGGTTAACGCCAAGTTGCAACGCGGATTCGCGGCAGCGGAGGATATATTTGCTCAGCTCGACTCGCCCATTGAGGTCGATAGCGGTACTCATACCGTTCAAAAAGCTACGGGAGCGTTGAAGTTCGATAACGTTGATTTTGCTTATAACGAACAAGGCCCAAGAGTGCTCAGTAAGATTTCACTGAACATCGAGCCCGGTCAAAGCATCGCTTTGGTTGGCAGATCGGGTAGCGGTAAGACAACGCTAGCTAGTTTGTTGCCGCGCTTTTACGAAATAGGCAATGGCTCTATCACTTTAGACGGTATCGACTTAAGAGACTATGAGATGAACTGTTTGAGGCAACAGATATCAGTCGTCAATCAACAAGTCACTCTGTTTAACGATACGTTGAGAAATAATATTGCTTATGGCGATGCCAAAGATGCATCCGATGAAGAGATTCAGATGGCTCTAGATCGTTCTTATGCCAGTGAATTTGTTGACAAGCTTCCTGATGGAATTGACACGGTGGTGGGGGACGACGGCGTTTTGTTGTCTGGTGGTCAAAGGCAGCGTATAGCCATTGCAAGAGCGTTGTTGAAAGATTCGCCCATATTGATTATGGATGAAGCGACTTCTGCCTTAGACAATGAATCAGAGAAATACATCCAAGCTGCTTTAAAAGAGGTCATGACTGGTCGAACGACGCTGGTCATTGCTCACCGCTTATCCACGGTTGAGTCTGCTGATGTAATTGTCGTTTTAGATCAAGGTCAGGTAGTTGAGCAGGGCGATCACAAGTCGTTATTAATACAAGGCGGACAATATGCAGACCTCTACGCTGCGCAGTTCCAAGACGAGCCAGAGCCTGAGGAAGAAATTTCGCTAGCGGTTATGACTTCACCAGCAAATTTGATTAATGCCAAAAGTATGGCGAAGGTCAACTCTTTCATTGACCGTTCTGCGAATGTTTTGAGCCAGGCCTGGTACAGCAACGCGCGTTGGCCACATCTGTTGAGACCTTTGTCCTGGCTTTATGGTTGGGTCAGCGGACGCAGGGCGAATGCTTATCGGTCTGGGGCCAAAGTGCCTGGACGAACGCATTTGCCAGTTATCGTGGTGGGTAACATTACAGCGGGGGGTACAGGCAAAACACCGCTGGTGATATGGCTGGTTGAAGAGTTGCGTCGTCGCGGATTCAGTCCGGGGATTGTGTCACGAGGTTATAAAGGCAGCCTTAGCCGCAAAGGGGGGCTTATCCCACCTCATGCAGACCCCTTGCACTATGGCGACGAGGGTGTGTTGTTAAAGAACAGATTGCATTGCCCAGTTGCAATAGCCGCAGATAGAATGAAGGCGATAACGCTGTTACAAACACAAAGCTGTGACATTGTAGTTTCAGACGATGGCCTTCAACACCATGCAATGGCCCGAGATGTTGAGATTATTGTCATAGATGGTGCGCGCGGAATAGGTAATGGGCAGTTGTTACCAGCAGGGCCTCTCCGTGAATCCGCCAGCCGTTTAGAAGAGGTTGACCTCGTAATTTCTAACGCGCGAGCGTCCGGCTTGGTTGATAACGAAATTGTTATGCATCCGAAGGTTCGCTATTTCAGAAGCCTGGCGGACGGACGACAGCTCAGCGGGGTTGAGTTTTTGCAACAAAATAGTGCAGTGCATGCTGTTTGCGGTATTGGTAATCCAAGCCGCTTCTTTTCCACCTTGTCCGGATTAGGTTTTTTAGTAGAGCCTGAGGCTTATAGTGACCATCACCTTTTTACCGGTGAGGAAGTTCGGTTTGCTGATGTGATGACCGTGGTGTGTACAGAGAAAGACGCCACCAAACTGGTTCAGTTGGATGTGGATTTGACCAACGTTTGGTCTTTGGATATTGATGTAATGTTTGATGATGATATCGCAAGCATCCTTACAACCACCCTAGCTGACCGCGGTATAGCGCCGCTAGTGACAATGAATGATGTATCGGTTTCCAGCTCAGCAGAGGCACAAGTTTAATTATGGCGACTCATGTAGTGATACCCGCTAGATATGCTTCTTCCCGGCTGCCTGGTAAGCCCTTGGCACTTATAAACGGCGTGCCCATGATTGTCCATGTGGCAGCGTTGGCCAGTCTTACAACAGCGGATGATGTGGTGGTTGCGGTAGACGATCAGCGTGTATTAGATGCGGTTTTAGCAGCAGGCTACGTGGGGTTGATGACCGATGCAGATCACCCTTCTGGATCAGATAGGGTTAAGCAAGTGGCTGATAAAATGGGTTGGGGCGATGAGGATATTGTGATCAATATTCAAGGCGATGAACCCTTGTTGCCGCCTCAAATTGTAGATGACCTGTTCAAGGCGATGCTTGCTAAGGCAAGTATGGAGATGGCGACGTTATCGGAACCCATTACAAACCGCCGAGATTTTTTGGACCCTAATGTCGTGAAAGTGTTGGTGGGCGACGGCTTACGTGCAATTAATTTTTCTCGTGCACCAATACCCTACCCGCGCGAGTCTTTCGACGACGAGGCAACGTTTGACACGTTCATGCAAAGCGCGGTTGCGCGACGGCACATCGGCATTTATGGGTTTAGAGTTTCTGGACTGCGAACGTTTGTTAGTTTGGGCGAGTCGCGGCTGGAGCGGATTGAAAAATTGGAACAGCTGCGCTGGATTGAAGCTGGTAGGGATTTACTGGTGCTTGATGTGGCTCAAGACGTGCCAGGCGGTATTGATACGCCAGAGGATTTGGTCCGAGTGCAAAAGGAATTTGTGAGCAGGTAAAGCCTGCTCACAATTCAAAACACCGTCAGGTTTCTAAGCTACCTCTTGGGATTACTTAGGTGCCATACGGATACCGCCATCTAGACGTATGGTTTCACCATTCAAGTAGGAGTTTTCTACAATCTGCTTGGTCAATGAAGCGTATTCTGGGGGTAAGCCCAAGCGCTTAGGGTATTGGACCATATCGATTAGAGGATCTCTCACTGCATCGGGTGCGCCAGCCATCATTGGTGTGTTAAAGATACCTGGTGCGATTGTGCAGATGCGAACGCCTTGACGAGATAAATCACGAGCGATAGGTAGTGTCATTCCGGCAACGCCTGCCTTACTTGCAGAATAGGCTGACTGGCCAATTTGGCCATCATATGCTGCTACTGATGCGGTATTGATGATAACGCCACGTTCCAATGCCTCACCTTCTGGCTCGTTTAATTGCATGATTGCTGCGCACTTGCTCAGAACTGAAAATGTGCCGATCAAATTCACTTGAACGATGAAGTTGAATTTTGCAATGTCCAAAGCACCTTCTCGACCGACAGTGCGCGAGGCCGCGCCAATACCGGCACAATTTACATTGATATGGATAGCGCCAAAGTCTTCGTGGATTTGGTTGATGGCGGCAGTTACGGATGCATCATCAGTAACATTAACTTGGTAAGCTTTCGCGTCGCCAAGTTCCTTAGCTGTAGCATTTGCTAGATCTTCATTCAGATCTAGAATTGCAACTTTACCGCCGTTAGCGATGATCATTTCCGCGCTGGCTCTTCCGAGACCGGACGCGCCGCCAGTAATGACAGCGACTTTTCCTTGGATATTCACATGAATTCCTTTAGTTAGTTTCAAACAGTCCGCTAGTATACCCTAAGCTTTTACGGAATCGGCCATAGCCAGTGAATCTCATATTGAATTTTATAGAGGAACTTGAGGCGCAAACCCTCGAAAATTGGTTACTCACCTCGCCCCAGGTCTTATGGCAACAAGAACAGTTCAAAATTTATGGGCGTGAAGTAGTTGCGCCGCGGGAAATAGCATGGTTTGGCGATGCGGGACTGAATTACAGATACACTCAATTAGATCATCGAACCAATGGTTGGCCTAAACCTTTAGCGGTGCTTAGAGACCGTATTCAGAATGAAGTAAACCAACCTTTTAACTTTTTACTATTGAATAAGTATTCTGACGGCAGTCACTATATGGGTTGGCATAGGGACGACGAGGCGGGGTGTAGGGGGCAAATAGCTTCTTTGAGCGTTGGCGCGGTTAGGCGCTTTGCCATTGACCTTAATGTCGCATCAAATGCTGAAGTTTCTCGGGAGAGCGTTGATTTGGAGAGTGGTTCATTGCTGTTCTTTGACGGTCGCCAACGCCACTGTCTGCGCGCAACAAAACGCCCAGTGGGCACCCGAGTTAACCTAACATTTCGGAATTTGGCCTCTTGAATATCCAACCTGAATACCCCCTTGAAAATACTTTTGGTTTGACCGCTTATGCGCAGTGGGGCTGTTCTATTGAACAGATAGAGGACGTCTTTACAGCCCAAGCCTTTGCGGTAGAAAACAATCTGCTGGTGACCTGTCTGGGTGCAGGCTCTAATGTAATTTTGCAGCCCAAAATTTCAGGTCTTGTATGTTCCATGCGTATTGACGGGATCAAAGTCTTGGAGGAGTCCGCGGATTCTGTCTTAGTTGAGGTGGGCGCGGGGGTGAATTGGCATAAGCTTGTTATGGAGAGTTTAAGTCATGGGTGGTTTGGCCTAGAAAATTTGGCGCTCATTCCGGGCTCGGTTGGCGCAGCTCCAGTGCAGAATATTGGTGCGTATGGTGTAGAAGTTGGGCAATTAATCGTTGGAGTGAATATTGTTGATGGTCAACGAGAGAGCCGTCAGATAGCCCAAAAGGATTGTCAATTTGCTTATCGCTCGAGTGTTTTTAAGGGTCAGCCAGAATGGATTATTGTCTCCGTGGTGCTGCGATTATCCAAGCTACCGTTAATTGAAAGTAGTTACCCAGAGTTGCAAAGTTATTTGCAAAACTTGCCTATTGCTTCACCGGGTCCTCAAGATGTTGCTGATTGCGTTATTGCTCTGCGCAGCAGCAAGCTGCCAAACCCTGCTGAATTTGCCAATGCGGGCAGTTTTTTTAAAAATCCTGTTGTAGTTAAAGAGGTCGGTTTTGCAATGCAAGAGTTAGGTTTTAAGACCTTTGCTCATGGCGAGGATTATAAGTTGTCTGCGGCTCAGTTGATTGACCGGGCGGGTTGGAAGGGCATGCGCCGTGGCGATGTCGGCTGCTGGTTTCAGCAACCTTTAGTCATCGTTAATTATGGGGCTGCAAATTTTGCAGACATCCTCAGCTTTGCCGAGGATGTCGCTCACAGTGTCTTTGAGCAGTATCAGATTCAGCTAGAGCTGGAACCGTCAGTACTGCCCTGAGAATTACTGCCTTGAGGTTGGATCAAAACCCCTTGTTTACGGAGAACGTTTTCACGGCCTCTGCGCTTTACTTCTCGTGGGTCGTTTGACGCTCGTCCAGGTGGTCTTGTGGCTGCAGCCGGTTCTTCACTGTGTTGGGGTTCTTCAACCTCTTCAACCTCCTTAACGTCTGCGACTGTCTCTGCAACAACGTCAGACAGTGTGCCGAGCCTATCGCTAGCTGGCATGGAGGCTGCTTCTGGCGCTGCATTCACAGTGTCTTGTTCGACTTCTACCGAGGCAGCATCAGACGCTGTATCGCCCTCTGACTCTGTTTCAGTGGTTTCAGTTGCTAGTTCAGCAGTCTCAGAGTCTTCCTTCTGAGTATGGTTTTGGGCTTGGCTACCATTGCTCGCATCAGGTGTTTCTACCGTAGTTTCCGCAATGTCATTTGCTTCGTGGGTACTGCCGACTTCCGCAGCGCTGGCTTCTAGCTCTTCTTCAGGCGCATTTTCGTCATTGGATTCTGCCGAGGCTTGGTCGCTTTTTGCGCCGCGATTGCGTGGATCATTGCTGGCTCTGCCGCGAGGCTTAGCATTCGCGCGTGCCGGCTTGTTCGACCGCTTCTCTGTTTTCTCGGCCTGGTTCTCAGTAGTGGCTGCTGTTGTCTCTGCAATTTCAGTTTGAGGAGCAGCTTTTGAATTTCCGTTCGACTTTTCATTCGAATGGATACCTTCTACTTTATTACCAGAAACTTTTCCTTCGCTATTGCGCGGTGGCGCAGAACGATCTCGTTGTGGTTGCCTTTTACTTTTAGCCAAAGTTTCTTCTGAGGGTTGGCGCTCTTCTTTCGACACAACTACAAAAGGCTTAGATTCTTTTTTCTGAGTCGGCTTTCTTGGTTGCTCTGAGCTGTCGTCGCGGCGGTTGTCTCCGCGGCGCTTGTCCTCACGGCGGGGGCTGCGGCGCTCTTCCTTATTGGTTTCTCTATTTGCATCTCTGCTAGGACGTTCATCAGATTTTTGCTCGCTTTTACGAGTGTCTTCCCGTTTTGGGCGATTATCTTGGTCGCTACCGTCTTTTCTTTGACGGCCTTCTGGCTTGCGATCTTCGTCGTTGCGACGGCGGTTACGCCCGCCGTTGTCACGGTTGTTCTCACGGTTATTGTCACGATTGCTGTCACGACTACCATCTCGATCATTTGGTGCCGGTTTGCGCCTTGGCTTATCTTCTACGGCGGCTTCGTCAGAGAATAGGCTGCCAACTATGCGTTTAAACAGACTTGGCTTAGACGCAGTAGGTGTAGCTTTCGCTGTCACTTCGGCTTGGGCTGATACCGGCGGCGCGGTTTGAATTTGTGTTTTGACAGCCGCTTCGGGCTTTGCAGGCAACGCCGTATCTGCTGGAATTTCTTGCTGTTGAGCTTGATTTGCAAGGTCTGAAAGAACGTTGCTAGGTACTTCACCTTCGCCTTCAACGTGATCATCTCGTAGACGTTCAACAAGGTAGTGGGGTGTTTCTAAATTAGTATTTGGAATAATAACAATGTGCGTGCCGGTGTGCTGTTCAATTGTAGCTAAGTCGCCACGTTTTTCATTCAGCAGAAATGCGCCAATAGCTAATGGTACTTGGACACGAATCACCGCACTGCGTTCCTTCAAAGATTCCTCTTCCAAGACTCGCAGAATGGCTAATGCCAACGACTTAGTATCTCTGATGCGACCTTGGCCATTACAGCGAGGGCACAACCCAGTGCTTATTTCTTCCAGTGAAGGGCGCAGACGTTGGCGGCTCATTTCCATTAGGCCAAAGCGAGAAATACGCCCTGTTTGAATACGCGCTCTGTCGGTTTCAAGCGCATTGCGCATGCGGTTTTCGACAGCACGCTGATTTTTAGGGTTCATCATGTCGATGAAATCTATGACCACTAGGCCGCCAATATCTCGAATGCGTAGTTGTCGTGCTATTTCATCCGCTGCCTCAAGGTTGGTATTGAGGGCTGTTTCTTCGATATCGTGACCCTTGGTTGCACGAGCAGAGTTGATATCAATAGAGACGAGAGCTTCTGTGGGGTCAATTACAATGCTGCCGCCAGCAGGTAATTTAACGGTGTGTTCATAAGCCGTCTCAATCTGGCTTTCGATCTGGTAGCGACTAAACAGTGGGATTGAATCATCGTACGCTTTTACTTTATCGGCATAGTGGGGCATTACCTGAGCGATAAATGCTGATGCTTCTTCAAAAGCTGCATCGCCTTCAATCAGTACTTCACCAATATCTGCGCGTAAGTTGTCTCTGATGGCTCGAATTACGGCACTATTTTCTTGGTACAAGAGGGACGGCGTTTGCTCCGTCTCGTCTGCATTTTGGATCGCTTGCCATAATTGAAGCAGGTAGTTTAGATCCCAATTGAGTTCTTCTGAGCTACGACCAACGCCAGCGGTACGAACGATAACGCCCATACCATCTGGAATTTCAATTTGTGCAAGTGCTTCGCGTAGTTGGTCTCTCTCCTCACCTTCTATCCGACGGGAGATACCGCCAGCTCGCGGGTTGTTTGGCATGAGGACCATGTAACGACCAGCTAGGCTTAAAAACGTGGTAAGGGCCGCGCCTTTGTTGCCGCGCTCTTCTTTTTCTACCTGAACCAATATTTCTTGGCCTTCACCAACCAGCTCTTGGATAGGCGAGCGACTGCCACCTTTCTTTTTGAAATACTCTCGAGAAATTTCTTTTAGCGGCAAAAAACCGTGTCTTTCGGATCCGAAGTCGACAAATGCCGCCTCTAAACTAGGTTCTACACGGGTGATTTTGGCTTTGTATATGCTCGATTTTTTCTGTTCCCTGGCGACGTTGTCGACATCTAGGTCATAGAGTTTTTGTCCATCAACAAGAGCAATACGAACCTCTTCGGGTTGCCTTGCATTGATTAGCATTCTTTTCATTATTCATAAGTCCTATAAGGGCTGATGCTCAATTGCCATACTCTGAGCTCGGCACATTTTTTGGACGTTATAGTGGGGTGTGAGGTGGGATTGCAGTGATATGGCCGGTTTAGACTAATCTAGATCCGGTGATACGCTTGACGGAACATGCCCCTAAATTTGCATCGCGCACTTACTAAAAGCCTTGTTCTTAAGGGCCTAGCGCTTTCTATGCTCTAAACCACCCAATGCTAATGCCTCCTATAATGCGAGGCGCATCCAGTGATATGGGCGATCTCTTGACAATTTTTTTGACGATCTTTCCAGGCAGTGCTGTTCAACTCAGGCTTAAACTAGCTATGTCTTTATTTTTCGTCTTTGTTTTGTCGTCTCTGTGTTCTCGTTGTTACGTTTTTTCTCTGGGTTCGGCAGACGATCTGCTCGAGCCACTAATATCATTGTTCTGTAATCTCTGCGGATTTTATCCGCGCTCTTCTACGACCGGCCAATTATCAATATGACCATTTTGTGCGTCGGCAAATACGCCTAACGCAAAAATGCAGCTCTTAAGTCGTTTTCATCACCAGGCTATGGCATGTCTGCCCTGGTACAATCACTATTTCGTCGAATATATTGGTGCTTTAGGCACCTCGTTAAGTTAAAACGCTATTTAAAAACGCTCTAATGTGGTCTAAGAGAATTCTCTCAAAGGCCTAATTTTTAAAATTTTGAATAAGACATCATATATCCTATTCCTAAGTTCTGAGAGCCCCTATTAATGCCGGGCCGCAGTCCATATATGTCGCTATAGTTGCCATATACTGGGCACACTTTAGTCGCCAAGGCTTATACATAGCCCAAAATAGTAGGGTGCAGTGTAAGCGGATATACGCCTATTTTTACTGGCCACGTCTTCAGCAGCACAATCCATTTGCAAAAGGCAGATGCACAATGTAACTCAAGCTGTAAACTAGCAAACTACGTAAAATCTCGGATGGATGGTAACAGTGTTTGCTAAACCCTTCAAACGATTAGTTTTTTTCTCTATAAGGTGCTCTTAATGGAAGTGACATATTTGGATATTGTGAATGTCGACGATGTAGGTCAGCGCATTGACAATTTTTTGTTACGTCACTTAAAAGGTGTGCCAAGAACCAAAATCTATCGCATTTTGCGCAAGGGCGAAGTGCGGATAAATGGTGGGCGCATAAAGCCAACTTACAGGCTGGCGTTGAACGATCGCGTGCGAGTGCCGCCGATTCGGAGCCGTGAGCAAGCACCTGTGCAAATGACTGGGGACACTGCCGACATTTTGGAACAGTGCATTTTGTTTGAGGATGACGACCTGATTGTGATCAATAAACCGCCTGGTTTTGCGGTGCATGGCGGTAGTTCAATTACCTCTGGGGTGATTGAAATGTTTAGAGTTATGCGCAATCAACCGAGGCTAGAGTTGGCTCATCGAATTGACCGAGACACATCGGGGTGTTTGTTAATTTGTAAAAAGCGCAGCGTACTTAAGGTTGCTCAAGAAGCCTTCCGCGAAAGAGTTGTGAAGAAAAAATATCATCTTATTGTAGATGGCATCTGGCCTCGTGATTGCAGAAGTATACATCACCGCCTGAAGAGATTTGAGGCGGCCTCTGGTGAGCGCCGTGTTAGGGTCGATGGTACGGGGCAAGTTGCTCGGACAGATTTTGAAGTGGTCGGCACTGGCCCTAGAGCTACTTTACTGTCTGCAAGTTTGCACACGGGTAGAACCCACCAAATTAGAGTGCACGCACAATCTCAGCGGCACGCAATTCTCGGAGATTCTAAATATGGCGATGCCAATGCATTGGAAGCGTCTCGACTATGCTTGCATTCATCTAGGCTTATGGTGCCCTTTGGCTCTAATCGGTTAGACGTGTCGGCGCCCTTAGAAGAAGAAATGGCGTCGATATGGCGTTCTTTAGAGTCAAAGCAAGTGAGCGCCTAGGCGCCCTCGCTTTGCAAAAAGTTCAATTTAGGTGGCGCCGTTAGGGCGGTCAGGAGAGCCGCGGAGTATGTTAATGCCAAACTCCTGCAATCGAGAAACTAAACGGATTAACGGTAATCCAATCAGGGCGCTTGGGTCTTCAGCTCGAATAGATTCGAATAAAGCGACACCCAAACCTTCAGCCTTAAATGACCCAGCGCAATCCAGCGGCAGATCTCGGAGCACATAGTCGTTGATTTGAGCAGTTGTCAGTGCGCGAAATTGCAGGTGGGTTGTTTCGACATCTAGCGTGTATTTGTCTCCACCGTCACTTTCTTGCGGGTAGGCGTGTTGATAAACGACTAAGCCAGTATAAAAGACTGCGGTTTTGCCGCTGCAATAAGTAAGAGATTCAATAGCAGCCTCTATGCTGCCCGGTTTTTCTAATGTTCGGTCGCCACAAGCGCCGGTCTGATCTGAGCCGATGACGACTTTGCCAGGGTTGTTTTGTGCTATGACTTTAGCTTTTGCCAAGGCTAATCTCGCTGCAAGGGTACGAGGCGATTCCATCGGCTCGGCTGTCTCGTCGATATCAGGCGATTGTTGGCTGAAATCCACCCCCAGTTCTAAGCCTAACGTGCCCAGCGCCTGAGCGCGGTATTTGGATGATGATCCGAGTATTATTTCTTTCGACATGGCGCTCGTGCCTGGGCTAGGTGATAACAGTTGCAGCGGGCGTCGTGACGCGCCCAGTTACCATCTTATACTCCAACCTTTGGATTGATTGAGCCATTTTTTCCAAACTTTGCCAAAATCCCGCGCTAACAGGGCAAATACATCAACTTTGACCACAACTTGGCTTTACAGGACTACGTCAGATACCTATGATTGCGCCCGCTATGAACTCGCGTACAGATGGAGCATTAACTTACCAATCGCTGGGCCAACGCAAGGCCTTGGTAGAACGTGTTGTCCGCTCAGAAGAGATGTCGCGGCTCGGGCAAGAATGTAGCGAATTGGGTGATCTGCAGGTCAAGCTTAACTTTGATCGGGATGCTAGATATAGAGTGGTAGTAGAGGGTGTTATTGAGGCATCCGCAAAAATAGCTTGTCATCTGTGCAGAGAGTTGGTGCCTTTTAATTTGCGCACCACATTTAATGCCACCATTGCCTCGACTGAAGAGCAAGCCGAGTATTGGAGTTCAAGCGCGGAAAATGATGACTTGAATATAGTAGTTATAGAGGGTCCACGGTTGGATATTGTCGAGTTGGTGGAAGACGAACTTCTACTCGATTTGCCAGGGCAAGTTTGTTCAGACCTAGCTTGTGTAAACAGGCCGTCAATGGTCTACGATGAAGGCGCAAGCAGTGACCTTGAAGAACAACCAAGGCAGAAAGATGCGCAAGAAGACGCTAGCCACAAAGCACTAAAAGATAAAGCACTAAAAGATAAAGTGCTAAAAGAAAAAGCATCAGACAAGACAGAAGAATTAGTAGATCGCCAGTTGCCATTTGTTGGACTTAAGGCTGCTCTGCAAGAACTCGGTTCCCTCCAAGCCCAAAAGGGTGAAGACGAGGCTTAGAATTTAGTTGATAATTAAAGCTACAGACAGAAGCTGACGGCAAAACGCCTGAGTAAATAGCAGCAGTGCGTAGCACACGGTTTACCATTAGAATCTGCGTAGTAGATTCTTGATACGAGAAAAGGAACAGTAAAATGGCAGTTCAGAAAAGCAAAGTGACTCGTTCACGCCGCGGACAACGTCGCTCGCATGATTCATTGTCAGGGCCTACACTGTCTGTAGAGTCCACTTCAGGCGAGACCCATCGCCGCCACCATGTGAGTGCAGACGGGTACTACCGTGGTCGTCAAGTGATGCCTGACAAAGGCTAGTTAGATGTTTGGGGTAACGCGTCTGTGCTTACCCCTATTTTGGCTCATGGATTCATCCTTCCGCCTAACGCCTCCTCAATGCTAATAAGACTGCGGCATCGCGCTGCACTTCGTTGTGTTCAATATTTTTTAATATTGCCTCGCGGCTTATCGCCCAATTTTTTTGTCTTACGCACTACTTTTGACCGCTCACTTGCGCGTAAATTCCCTGCTCTGTATTGGTCGTTGCTGTGCTATACGACTGTTTTCGCAGGCAACTCCTTCATGGTGGCGTAATGGGACTAATTGCGGTCGATTTGATGGGCGGTAGTATTGGGGTGGAAAGCAACCTTACTGCATGCGCTGAATTTGCCGGCGCTGAACGCCTCGTCTTAGTTGGTCTGCAAAGCGCAATTCAAGGCACTGTTAATGCTCAAATACTGGAAGCAAAAGGTGCGCAGTTCCACTACGTTAACGATTTTCTCACTGGCTCAGAATCGCTTAGTGAAGTGCTTAAAAATAGACCAAATTCTTCTATGGCCGTTTGCACCAAATTATTAGCCAATAACGAAGTTCAAGCGGTAGTGAGTTCCGGCGATACTAAGGCTTTGCTTGGATTGGCGCGCTTCCACGTGGGTACCTTGCCGGGTCTGCAGAGGCCAGCCATAACAAAATCATTTCAGGGCAATACGGGCCAATTTTACATGTTGGACCTTGGTGCCAACGTTAATTGTGGTGAGAATGTGTTGGGCCAGTTTGCTAAACTTGGTACTGCCCTAGCTTATTTGGAAGGGGACTTTTCGAGTATAAAATCGGTTCGGGTTGCTTTGTTGAATATTGGCACAGAGAGTGGCAAAGGTACCGAGTTACTAAATAGCGTGGCTTCTACTCTGAGTGCGGACACGCGTTTGGATTTTGTCGGCTTTGTAGAACCTACCGAATTGTTCTCTGGCAGCGCTGACGTTATCGTCTGCGACGGTTTTACTGGAAACATTATGCTTAAGACCCTAGAGGGTGTGGCCACGCATATCAGGCAGCGACTTAGACGCTTGGCCCAGGATAATCACGAGTTGGCGGCGTTTGGTCGTGAATTAGACCCTGAGCGGTATAATGGCGCTTTGATGGCTGGCCTCAATGGCATAGTGGTTAAAAGCCATGGCAGTACCGGTACCCTAGGGTTTTTAAGCGCACTAAATCAAGCCAATGAATATCTAGACTCTGGGTTGACTAAGGTCTTGGCTGACAATTTATAGTTCTCGACGCGTAATTTGTATTTGGCTGTAGATAGATAGTTTGTTAAAGCGTCAGCATGCTCAAATGTAGAATTTGGGTTGGCGTAGATTAATATTATTTGTCCATTTGGGACGTTTATGAGTAAGGAGTTGGATGATGAAGTTGGCAGCAATTTTCCCGGGTCAGGGCGCGCAAAGTGTCGGCATGCTTGCTGATATTGCCCAGGCACATGCCTCAGTTAGAGCAAAGTTTGACGTCGCCTCTCAAGTACTGGGTTTCGACCTATGGTCCATGGTGCAAGAAGGCCCTGCTGAGGTTTTGGGGTCAACAGAAAATACTCAGCCCGCTTTGTTGGTCGCCAGCGTTGCCTTGTGGGAGCTTTGGTCAGCAGGAGGGGCGAAGGTCAACGTGATGGCAGGTCATAGCTTAGGCGAATATTCTGCATTGGTTTGCGCTGGAGCGATGAGCTTTGAAGACGGCGTTAAACTAGTGCGTACTCGTGGTGAGTTAATGCAGCGCGCAGTACCCAATGGTCTAGGCGGTATGGCTGCGATTTTGGGTTTGGATGACGATGCTATCCAAACGTGTTGTGCCGCGGTTGCTGGGGAAGTCAGCGCAGCTAATTTTAATGCACCTGGCCAAGTGGTTATCGCCGGCGCGATGAGTGCTGTAGATGAGGCTATTGAAGCCTGTAAGGCCGCTGGTGCCAAGCGCGCACTGAAACTAGATGTTAGTGGTCCCTTTCATTCGAAGCTAATGGTTGCAGCAGCAGATGATTTTTCTCAAGCCTTGAATGAGATTGAAGTGACTATGCCGCGTATCCCGGTGGTGCAAAATGTGCGTGCCAGTGTCGCCAAAGATGTAAGTGAGCTAAAAGGCAATTTGGTTGAGCAGTTATATTCGCCGGTGCAGTGGACAGCTTCGGTGCAATCTATGCTTGCTCAAGGATTGCAGCAGTGTGTTGAGTGTGGTCCGGGCAATGTTCTTGCTGGCTTAGTCAAACGCATCTCTAAGGAAACGCCGACTCTTGGGTTGTCTAAGATTGCCGGTCTTGACGCAGCGAACGAGCTTTAAGCTCAGCGCAGTATTTATATTCGGAGTTGATATGTCAGATAGAGTAACAGCCCTTGTCACCGGAGCCAGTCGTGGTATTGGCGCCAGTGTCGCAAAAGCACTAGTCGCAGCTGGCTTTTATGTCGTGGGTACCGCTACGAGTGAAACGGGTGCCGCGCAAATTTCGGCAGCGCTAGGTGAGGATGGCTTTGGTTTAGAGCTTAAGCTGCAGGAAAGTGAAAGTATTACCAGTGCTTTTGCGCAGATCAAAGAGCGCGTTGCCATGCCATTAGTGCTGGTGAATAACGCAGGCATTACTAAAGATAATCTACTAATGCGCATGTCCGATGCGGAGTGGAGTGAAGTGATTGACACCAATCTTAATGGTGCTTTTAGAGTCACTAAGCCTATTTTGCGCGGCATGTTAAAAGCGCGTTGGGGTAGGGTGATTAATATGGGCTCTGTAGTGGGTCGTATGGGTAATCCAGGTCAGGGTAACTATGTTGCAAGTAAGGCGGGCTTAGAAGGCTTTACTCGCTCTCTTGCTCTTGAGGTGGCCTCGCGTGGTGTCACAGTAAATGCAGTAGCCCCAGGTTTTATTGCCACGGATATGACCGAGTCTTTAACGGAGGAGCAGTCGTCTATGATGATGGAGCGTATTCCGTTGGGCCGCATGGGTAACGTAGAGGAAATTGCCGCAACCGTTGCATTTTTGGCTAGTGAAAATGCGGGGTATATAACAGGGCAAACGCTGCAGGTGAACGGCGGCTTATACTTTACTTAATCAGCTAAATCGGAAATGGTTCTGGATACAGAATTTTTTTTTGTTTGCAAGCTGTTTCTTTTGGAAAAATTGCGCGAAAGTTGTAAATAGATAGCTTGAATTGACTTATACGGCTCTATAGAATGCCGTTCGCTTCGCGCCTAGGAACAATTGAGGGATGACATTCGCATGAGCAGTGTTGAAGAAAGAGTTAAAAAATTGATTTGTGAACAACTTGGGGTTAAGGAAGACGAGGTCGGTACTGACGCGTCTTTCGTAGAAGACCTCGGCGCAGATTCTTTAGATACAGTTGAGCTAGTAATGGCTTTGGAAGAGGAATTCGAAACTGAAATTCCTGATGAAGAAGCAGAGAAGATCACGACTGTAAAAGAAGCTGTCGACTACATATTGGCCCATCAATAGGCCAATCTTTCGGCGTGGTGCTTTGCCACCCGCCGATTGCATCTGCATAGGCAGTTCTCTTGGGCTGCCTACGCGGCATGCGTTCGTACGCACAGCTTTCCCCTATGGCCGAATACCGATGGCATAAATAGCCCAATTTGGTCTAGGCTAAAGCAAATTTTATTGCCTGATTATTGGTAACAGCATTTACGGTGGAAGAAACGCATCGGCGTGCTCATAAGAGGCATTACTAGCAGAGCTCTTATAACCAGTAAGGAACAGCAAGTTTGCCGACATTGGCTGGAGAAAATGATGAGTAATAGAAGAGTTGTCGTTACGGGTATGGGAATGGTCAGTCCGATCGGTCATACCGTAGAGGAATCTTGGCTGGCTGCTATTGCAGGCCAAAGTGGTGTTGGCTTAAATCAGTCATTTGATACCACTGATTTCGGTGTAAAAATTTGCGCAAGCGTCAAAGACTTCGATATTTCCCAGTACATCAACCCGAAAGAAGCCCGTCGTATGGACAGCTTTATTCAGTTAGGAATAGCGGCAGCGGCTCAAGCGATTGAAGATGCGGGTATAGAAGCTCATCCGGCCGACGCCGACCGAATTGGCGTTGCCATTGGCTCGGGTATAGGCGGAATTAATACTATTGAAGAAACCCACGCTACGTTGGTTAAGAGTGGCCCACGGCGTGTTTCACCATTTTTTGTGCCCGGCGTTGTGATCAATATGATCTCGGGCAATGTCTCTATTCAATACGGTTTTAAAGGCCCCAATATTGCTGTTGTGACCGCCTGCACTACAGGTACGCATAATATTGGTTTTGGCGCTCGTATGATCCAATACGGAGACGCTGATGTAATGGTTGTAGGGGGTGCTGAGGCCGCAACTTCGCCTATCACAGTAGCCGGTTTTAACTCTATGCGCGCGCTATCTGCGCGTAATGATGACCCCGCAGCAGCGAGCCGCCCTTGGGATCAAGACCGCGATGGTTTTGTCCTGGGTGAAGGTGCTGGCGTGTTGGTTATAGAGGAATACGAGCGAGCCAAGGCGCGTGGAGCAAAAATTTACGCTGAAGTCTTAGGCTTTGGCATGAGTGCAGATGCCTTCCACATTACAGGGCCTTCCGAAGCTGGAGAGGGTGGCGCTGCTGCGATGCAAAATGCGTTAAACGATGCTCATCTAAACCCTTCGGATCTGGGTTATTTGAATGCGCACGGCACTTCAACACCATTGGGCGACGTTGCTGAGACTAAGGGCATTAAGTCTATCTTCGGCAACGATACAAAATTATGTGTCAGCTCAACTAAATCAATGATCGGGCATTTACTTGGCGCTGCTGGTGCCGTGGAAGCGATCTTTGCTATTAAGACTCTTACAGATCAAGTGATCGCGCCAACAATAAATCTTGATAACCCCGGCGAAGGCTGTGATCTCGATTACGTGCCGAATACTGCCCGAGATGTAAAGATTACCAGCGCGGCCAGTAACTCCTTTGGGTTTGGTGGAACTAATGGCACCCTAATATTTGGCGTTGTGTAGGCGCCAGATAGGCGCAAATAAATAGATGCTAGCAACATGCGTGTAGCAGTTAGACAAATTGGCTTTTGGTTGTGTCTTATTGTTGTGACTCTGTCAATGATAGCGTATCTGTCTCTCCAAGCATGGGCGGATCGAGGCGTAGAACACTCATCTCAGACCATTGAAATTAGGTCAGGCGCATCACTTAGCTCGATAACCCAGCAACTGGTTGCACTAAATGTTGTCCACCAACCCAGATTGTTCAAACTTCTAGCCAGTTGGGATTCTTTGGACACACTGCTCAAAGCCGGTGAATATGAGCTAAGTAATCCCATTTCCCCGCGCCAATTATTAGAAAAATTCAGCGCTGGCCGAGTAATGTTGCACCCTGTGCGCCTGCGTGAGGGCATTACGGTTCTTACCATGCTGCAAGACCTGAAAAAAAATCCCTATCTCGAGCATACTTTGGGAGACTTTACTTCTTATGCGCAAGTGCATGCCGAGCTAGCGAAAAAACTAGGCTTGTCTGTTGAGAGTGCAGAGGGTTATTTTTTTCCTGACACCTACTTTGTGCGCCGCGGTCTTACAGATGTTGATTTGTTGCGGCGTGCCCACCTAGTTATGCAAAGTAAAATTGCTGAGGCATGGTCTTTGCTTGCAATACCTTCAAACTCGCAAGCGCTGAGTATTACCACAGCCGAGCAATTGTTGGTGTTAGCATCTATCATAGAAAAAGAAACAGGAGTGGACGCAGATAGAGCGCAAATCAGTCAAGTGTTCCATAAACGGCTTGAGCGGAATATGCGATTGCAAACAGACCCAACGGTGATTTACGCCATAGGTGAAAGTTTTGATGGGGATATTAGGTATAAAGATTTGCGCATAGATTCACCCTACAATACGTATCGCTATAAGGGTCTTCCGCCAACGCCAATTGCTCTGCCCTCATTTCAGTCATTAGTTGCTGCTGTGCAGCCCGCTGAAGGAGATTTTTTGTACTTTGTTGCAAGGGGCGACGGAAGTAGTCAATTTTCTGAAACATTGGCTCAGCACAATGCTGCTGTGCGCCGTTACCAATTAGGTCAATAAAGTACGTGAATACTAAGCTGGGCAAATTTATTACTCTGGAAGGATCCGAGGGCGTTGGCAAAACGACTAACGTAGACTCTGTCTGCCAAACGCTAGACGACTTATCTATTGCATATGTGCGTACCCGAGAACCTGGTGGCACGCCTATGGCCGAAACACTGCGTGAGAATATGCTGGCTGAGTGGGATGAATCGGTAAACGGGTTAACTGAGTTATTCATTGCCTTTGCTGCGCGCCTGCAACATGTAGATGGGGTCATACGCCCGGCGTTATTGTCAGGTAAATGGGTGGTGTGCGATCGTTTTACCGACGCGTCTTATGCATATCAAGGGTACGGCAGAGGGCTAGATTTAGAAAAAATAACAGTTTTGGAAGAATGGGTGCACGGCGATTTGCAGCCAGATCTTACGCTCTACCTCGATTTAGACCCTGAGGTGGCGGCATTGCGGATAGCCAATCGAGATCGTGATCGTATGGAACAGGAACAAATGTCTTTCTTTCATAAAGTTCGACAAGGTTACTTGGCTAGAGTCTCGGCAGATTCCCGCTTTCGTACGGTGGACGCCAGTCTGCCCTTAGTTGAGGTGCAGCAATTAGTTTGCCAACAAATTAGAGAATTTGTTGGCAGTCATCTGTCGGGGGTTAAATAGCTCGTGTCAGGTGATGTGCTCCCATGGCATAAGCCAGTGCTTGATAAGTTACAACAGCGTGCTGTCGACGGCACTCTCCCAGCAGCTATTGCGCTAATTTGTGGTGAAGGTTGGGGTGGCAACGAATTAATCGAGAGAGCGGCATTTTCGTTATTAAACCTAACTTCCAAGCAACCCCCTCATGAAATAGCGCACCCTGATTTTTGTTGGGTTGCACCAGATGGCGCAGTGATCAAAATTGACCAAGTGCGTAAGTTAAATGCTTTTGCGGTAAACACACCGCAGATTGCAAAGTGTAAGGTCGCGGTCATTGTTGACGCCCATTTACTCAATACCAATGCCGCAAATACCTTACTCAAGACTCTTGAAGAACCCCCTAGGAATACTCATATTTTGCTCTCAACACCACATTGGGGCAGACTTCTGCCAACCATTAGAAGTAGGTGTCAACGTTACCAAGTAGCGCAAAGTGCTGATGAGGCAACGCAATGGCTATCAGCCAATGGCAACGATATATCTGGGCAAGCTTTTGCCCAATCTGGCTATGCGCCACTCCACGCCCAGCAAGAAAAACGGTTTGATCTAGATGCTTGGTTGTCTGAACTTGAAAGCAGCCGTGATCCTAGTACTAGTATTACCAGTATTTTGGAGTCGGACTTAGTGGACGTTTTGGCGCGTTGGTATAGAGGTCTAATTTGGCAGCAAAGAGAAAAAGCTAATCGAACATTGCTCGCTTTCGCTGACGAACTTAATCAGACTCGGCTCCAGTTAGAAACGTCAAATGCAGCAAACCCCAAACTATTAATTGAGCGCTTGGTCTATCAATGGCTTCAAGTAGTTAGACTGCAACGTCAGCGCGGTGCTTAGTCGGGGCTCCACGTAAACGCAAACCTATTGCGGCTGAATTAAATTTTTCCACGTGATTTTAGCGCAGTTGGTCATAACCACTGTTGTGTTAAGGAGTACTCGGGTGTTCATTGATTCCCACTGTCATTTAAACTATCTACAAGAACCAGAAAAAGCTTTGCAGCGCGCACGCGCGGCCGGTGTGTCCACTTGTCTTTGTATCAGTGTTGAACAAAAGCGTATTAATGAAGTCCTTGCGTTAGCCGCAGCTCACGATGATGTATGGGCTAGTGTCGGCGTGCATCCGGATGCGGCAGCAGAGTCACTCGATTGGATAGAGGCGAATTTGTCACATCCACGCGTGTTGGCAGTGGGTGAAACTGGGCTCGACTATTTGCACGACATCACTGATGAGGCAAAATTAAGGCAGCAAGAGGCCTTTGATTTTCAGTTGCAGTTGGCGCACAAACACAGTTTGCCGATTATTGTTCATACGCGAAATGCACAGGATGATACTTTGGCATTGATGGTCAGATACCCGCAGGTTGAAGGGGTGTTGCATTGTTTTACCGAGTCGTGGGACATGGCAGCGCAAGCCTTGGAGATGGGCTATTACATTTCAATCTCAGGTATTGTGACGTTTAAGAATGCCGAAAACGTACGCGAGGTAGCGCGCCGAGTGCCTATTGAGCGATTGTTGATTGAGACAGACGCACCTTGGCTGGCACCAGTACCCAATCGGGGCAAAGATAACGAGCCTGCTTTTGTTGCAGATACTGCAAAATTTTTGGCCGAACTTCGTGGCACAAATTTGGAGACATTAGCCGCTCAAACCAGTGACAATTTTAACACGCTGTTTAAACCTAGCTAGCCGCACCTTGGGTTTAGGCTAAAGCGCTTTGCGGCTTATAGCTTTCTGTTAAAGAAATCCAAAATTAGGTTAAATCGGTGGATTGAAACGTGGATTTCTTGCATGGAGTGTTTTGCCCCAGGGTAGGTCATCAACTCAAAGGCTTTATTGCGTTTTTGCAACTCCGACATGAGCATCGTGCTGTGAGTAAAAAGCACGTTGTCGTCTGCCATGCCATGAATGAGTAGCAGTGGGCCAGATAATTTATCCACATGCGTTAGCACATTACCTTCCTTGTAACCTTCCACATTGTCATCGGGTAAACCCATATATCTTTCTGTGTAATGAGTATCGTAAATCGCCCAGTCACTGACGGGCGCTACGGCTACGCCGGCTTTGAAATGCTCCGGAGCTTTGCACAAACTCATAAGCGTCATAAAGCCGCCGTAGCTATGGCCGAACATACCCACGCGAGACAGGTCCGCCCAAGGCGTTGCGGCCAACACACCTAGGCCTAAAACTTGATCGTACACTTCAGGGCAGCCCATGCTTCGGTAGAGGGGGGCTTCGAAGAATCGCCCTCGGTTGGTGGAGCCTCGGTTGTCTAACTCCAAGATACCGTAACCTTGTTGGCTGAACATTTGCACAAGCAGCGAACCCCACTCCTGTCGCACCTTCTGGGCACCGGGGCCGCCATACACGTAGACTATGGTTGGATGGGTGCCGGTTATATCTGCTGGCGGTGTGAGACGGTAAAACATCGACTGCCCATCTTCAGCTTGGATTTCTCCAAAGGTAGACGTCACATGACGAGCGTGGAAGGGCTTGTAAGGGTGATCGTTATCAATTTTTTCGGAAAATAATCTTGCCGGTGCTTGCTTTGATTCTAAGCTCAGCAAGTCAATATTTAACGGATGATGTTCGTTGCTGAAGCGGTCAAGATATAGACCTTTATCAATGTTCAACACGTTCTCATGCCAACCCGGCTCTTGGGTGATCTGATGACAGTGATCACCATTTAGCGAGACGCAAAATAAATGGTTTTCGATAGGTCGCAGGTCCCAGCCGCAGACGAAGGCGTGAGTATCGTTTACCCCGAGCACTTGATTTATGTGTTGAGGCCCGGTCAACGCGGTTGTATTACCGTAGCTGTCCAAAATGAATGCTTTCCTACAACCACCTGCTTCAGTAGAAAATAGAATGCGGCCATCATTCAGTTGGCGTAAATCGTCTGTTAAATTAACCCAAGTGGCGGATTTGTCAGTAAACAATGTTAGCCATTCATGTTCAGTATAAGCAGTTTTTTTCAGCCAAAGTGTTTGCTGCAGTCGATCTTGTACTTGTATATATAAGCCAGTTTGCAATGGGTTGATGCGGGCTAGATAAACCTCACTTTCCGTGGGTTGCCAAAGTAGCGTTGTTTTTGCTCCGCTTAAGTCATAGCGATACAGGCATACGTGAGGGTTGGCTTGGCCGGTATAAGGGTAGCGTTGCTTTACATTTTCACTGCCACCTGCATCAATTTCTAATCTGTAAGAAACTGCTACGGGCGTATCATCTACTTTGCAGTAAAATAGATATTGCTCACAGGGTGACCACCAGTGCCCGTCAAATCTATGCATTTCTTCGGCTGCTAGAAAGTCGGCCAAGCCATTGCTTACAGTGTCGCTGGCATCATGAGTGACTCTAAGCTCAGCGTCGACCAACCTTGAATCTTTGTTCGGGCGCTGAGATGAGCCTAATAATGCTTCTTGAATATATAGATCACCATTTCTAACGAAACTAATCTTTGTTCCGCTCGGACTGGCCTTGTACGCGCTTTGTCGATGGGACGCATTGGACAATAATCTGGGCGCTTGCTCTGTTTTGGCCTCATTTTTTAGATCTGTCCTTGCATTAGTTTCTGCGTCAACTAAGTAGGCTTGACCATCAATGCTGACAATTGCTTGGTCATTTTGACCTAGCCAAGAATATTCGGTGATACCAAAAGTGAATTGCCTCTTGCGTTCCCGCTCGGCTCTCTCTACATCTGTTAGAGCGGTAACATCCGATGCGTCGTTGCTTTCAAACGTTGCAGCAGTGACCCACAAGCTATGTGCTTGCGGGCCAATGTCGTAACGCCAGAGGTCCATTTGCAGCGGGCTTTGCACGCTTGCTTTTAGATAGGCAACAAACTTGCCACTTGGTGCAATGCGCATCTGTGTAGGCGGTTGTATTCTTAGCCCGGGTGCCGCAAACAGGTTTTCAGGTGTAAGGCTTTCTGTTGCTGCGATTGCTGGGGTAACTTTAGTCATATTCTCTACGCGGATTTATGCTGTCGGAGTGGTTGCTTTCGCTTATGCCTTTGCAGCTAGCGCAAATGCGTCTCTAGTAAGATTACGAGGCATTGTCTGCGTCACGCAAACATTGTCTTCTATGCGAATGCCGCCAAAGGGCATCAACACATCTATTTTTGACCAATTGATGAAGGCCTTTGCTTGCTTTAGAGGTTCTAACAGCGAGGGAATAAAATATAGCCCTGGTTCGATAGTTAAGACCATATTGGTATCCAGGGGTCTAGTCAGTCTTAGAGTGGAATAAGATGCTGGTGGGGGCGCTTGTTCACCTTTGAGGTTTATTTGATGACCGCCAACGTCATGCACTTGAATGCCAAGAAGGTGCCCAAGCCCGTGTGGGCAAAATGGTTCGGTTAAACCTTGCTCGAATGCTTGGTCGGCGCTGCAGGTGAGTAAATTATGTTCTACCAGTACGCCAGCAAGCTGCTTGTGCATGAGTTTATGTAAGTCCAGGTAATGACAACCACTGGTCACTGCGCGGGTAAGTGAGAGCTGGTGCGCGTCCATAGACGCAATGAGTGCGGCAAATTCATTACCGGCCTCAGCCGAGTAACAGCGGTTGCCCACGTGAGTGCGCGTGATATCGCTGGCATATCCGTTAAAGGTGCCACCGGCATCAATGAGCAGACTGTTTAGGTGTTTAGCCCCGGTCCTGTCTTGGTGCTGGTAGTGCAGCAGACTAGCGTGTTCATTTTGGGCAATGATGTTGGGGTAGGGTAGCGCCACCTCATTGTGTCCAGTGGCGGCTAGGAAGCTCAGGTGTATTTCAAATTCCGTGGCGCCTGCTTGAAACGCATCAGCCGCGGCCAAATGGCCTATTACACCAATGTTGCTGGCGCATTGCATGGTTTCCAATTCATAGTCTGTTTTGCTCCCGCGTTGAAAGTATAAGTGGTGAATAAGGTCGCTGGGGTTTACCGCGCAATTTTTTAACGCTGCCAGCAAAACTTCTTGAGCCTCGCCGATAAACGCGCATTTAGCATCGCTTATCACCATTTCAGCGCAGCGCGCAAAGAGGCTGCCGGAGTCTGCAAATAACTCTATGTTTAGGTGTTGTCCGTGATTTTCAGGCACCAGTGTAGGTGCGTGCCAGAAATCTATTGGGCGAAAAAATAGCAGTGTCGGTTTTTCACCGGGGCGCACTATTAGACAAGAATGCTCAGGGATCTGATCTTGTGGTAACCATTGGAGCAAATTGGGATTGGTTTTAAACGGTGTGCCATGGTCATCGTGGAAATACATTGCCTGTTCGCCAGCATAAATTACCGCACTGTCGAAGGCGCATTGATCCAGGGCATCGTTCCAGCGCTGGGAGATTGTTGCGAAATGGTCTGAGAATAGTTGTAGCGGTGTCTCTAAATTCATGTCATTAAACCTAAGCAGAACTGGTGTGAGGGACTAGTGTAATAGCGCCAGCGCTTTCGCACCATCTAAACAGTGGCGGCGTTGTTAACTGAATTTGTTTTATGAAATTGCGCTGTGCTGTACTGGTCGTGCTTCATCGCAGGGCCTGTTGCGAGAAGTGTAAAAGTTCGGTCAATGATTCCTCCTCAGCACATCTCATGTTAGATTCGCTCTCATATTAGCTTAAAAAAAGGGGTCGAAATGGAGAGTTACGGATATGTAGCGCCGAGTTCAATTGCCGAGGTGCTGGCTGTGCTCAATGAAAGCACAGGTGCGGGTCAAATGACTCAACTATTGGCGGGGGGGTCTGATGTACTTGTACAAATGCGTATGCCAAATCATCAGCCGCGAACCATTGTTGACATTAAAAAATTGGCCGAGACCAATCGCTTGGAAGTGGGTGCTGAGGGCATTTACATCGGCGCGGCTGTTTCTAGCGCTGTGATGAACGAGCACCAAGGTTTGCAAAAGGCGATGCCTGGTTTATTGGAAGCCGGCGATCTCATTGGCTCAACGCAAGTTCAGGGTAGGGCGACCATTTGTGGCAACCTGTGTAATGCATCTCCAGCTGGAGATAGCATTCCTGCATTGATTGCCGCGGGTGGTATCTGTGATATTGCCACCGCTACTGGCAGCCGAGAGATGCCTGTAGAAGATTTTGTTATTGGCGTAGGCAAAAATGCATTGATGGACGGAGAGTTTTTGCTTGGCGTGAAATTTGCCATGCCAAATGCAAACACTAAGGACGCTTACCTGCGCTTTACCCCAAGAACTGAAATGGACATTGCAGTAGCCGGTGTTGGGGTTAGGGTCAGTGTTGAAAACGGCGTTTGTACGGATGCCAGAGTGTCAATAGGTGCGGTTGCGCCTACAGCGCTATTGGTCAGCGAGGCAGCTAACGCATTGATTGGTAGCACCCTTGATGATGTGGCGCTAGAGGCGGCGGGTCAGGCGTGTAAGAACATTGCGTCGCCAATCAGTGACAAACGCGGTACCGCTGAATATCGACAAAAGGTCGTAGCTGTTTTATGTAAACGTGCAATCGCAATTGCGCACAAGCGAGCGCTGGAGAATTAAGATGGCTAGACTACATGTTGAATCAACGATTAACGGTGAAGCTCAGGAATTTTTGTGCGACGCCAATCAGTCGCTGCTAGATGTTTTACGCGATGAATTAGGCCTTACAGGCACTAAAGAGGGTTGTGGCACTGGCGACTGTGGTGCGTGTTCAGTGCTAGTAGATGGCCGACTTGTTTGCTCTTGTTTAATGCTTGGTGTTGAAGCGTCAGGTGCGCAGGTCGAAACCATTGAAGGCATAGCCGGTGATGAGGGCTTGCACCCATTACAAAATGCTTTTTTGGAAAATGCAGCATTGCAGTGCGGTATTTGCACACCCGGATTTATTGTGGCGTCTAAGGCGCTGCTAGAAAAACATCCTAACCCTGATGAAAGCACCATTCGTTATTGGTTGGCGGGCAATCTTTGTCGTTGCACTGGCTACGATAAAATTATTCGCGCGGTGCAAGATGCTGCGGCCAAGATGTCACACCCTGCCTAAAAGTAAATGTCGAAATAGGAGGCGGTACCTAATTGGCGGGGCCGCGTCCACCCCAAACGGCACGCCCAGTATTCGGTTTTCCCTTATTTTTTATTCGTCTAGTTGTTAAAAGTCTGTGAAAGGCGTTAAAAGCCAGTAAATCTAACGCACACAAATTAAATAAGTGGGCTTAAACGGGTTGCAGGAAATGCCTAGCCCTATTGGAGGTATAACTCGATGTCACAGTTAATAAATATCGGCTCGTTGTGTATCTGTCTCTTATACACATCTCCGAGCCCACGAGACGGACTCCTATCT
>OJIR01000043.1_pt1 | contig 42568 bp, 41 predicted proteins | sample 1595711 | NCBI WGS metagenome assembly OJIR01 (sample SAMN05416846, study PRJEB24817) | seawater metagenome | isolation source: Sea water | place: Canada:Atlantic | collected 2013-07
CGAGATAGGAGTCCGTCTCGTGGGCTCGGAGATGTGTATAAGAGACAGCATTAGAGCCCGGTTGGTGGTCACTTCGGAACAGTGTAGTTAGGTCTGGATCAGTAGATCGAGCAAAACTGGCACTTCTGCAGTGGACTAGACTCAACCCAAATCACAGCGCTGCCCAACGGCTGCCCAACATGTTGGAACAACTACAGGATTATCAACCGCCAAAAATCGCTTTGATACTGCCACTAACCGGACGGCTGAGTAATGCGGGCGACGCGGTTCGTGATGGCTTTCTGGGTGGCTACTTTGCGGACAGCAGACTGTACCCTCAACCTAATACGCAATCTAATGCGCAACTCGAGACACTGAACAGATTCTTCCAACCGGAGCAGGGCGGTGTGGTAGAGCGGAATTTTTTGCAGGAGCCAAGCCCCCTTGCAGGCGCGCAAGCAGCTAGACCTAGATCGCTCACTTTATACGATTCAGCAAGCGCCCCGCTGAGCGACTTAGTCGCTAGAGCAAAAGCAGATGGTGCCGACCTTATTATTGGCCCGCTGCGGAAAGACAAAGCGCAGACCGTTGCTGAACTTGCCGCACAAGCCAATATGCCAGCGTTGCTACTAAACTATCTAGAGCAAGCGCCCGAGACTCGAAACAGCCCTTCAGCATTGACGCAAAGAAACGAAATCTATCAGTTAGGCACAGCAATTGAAAATGAAGCAGCGACTCTGGCGAACGCACTAATGGACAGTGAACATCAGCGCGTTCTCGTGGTTCATAGCGGCCAAACTTGGTCCCAGCGAGCATTGGCAGAATTTCAAACCCTTTGGCCTTTCCCCGTAAGCGTCGCAAGATTCGATCAGATCAAGGAAGTAACCGGCGCGGTTGGTGGTTCAATGGGTGTAGCCGACAGTGTTGCCCGAAAAAACGAACTGACGCAGTTGTTTGATCAAGAAATCCAATTTCTACCCAGAGCCAGACAAGACCTAGATGCTGTTGTAACACTTACATCCAACGTGGAGTCTCGAGCATTAGTGCCTGCTCTACGCTTTCATTTTGCAGATAACCTGCCGGTCTATGCGACCTCTCAAAGTATCAGAGGTGATGGCAACATTCGTGAACTTGCGGGATTTACGGTGACGGAGTTACCTCTGCTCACCAGCCCAAATCTGGATATGCGTAACTTGGTGAGCACCTATAACCTGGCCGAATCTCCTTTAGTAGAACTGTATGCCCTAGGCTACGACGCCTATCAACTGGCAACCTGGATACACCTAATGAGTCAAAGCCCGCGGGCTTCTATGCAACAGGCGCTAAGACTTACAATGGCGACCGGGATTATTCAACTCAGCCCTAACGGGCGATTCCAGCGCACTCTTGATATGGTCAAAATAGATCGACGTGGTCGCCTTAAAGAGATAGAGAAGTCGCTGTAATAAGCGCTTTACGTGGACGCTGGGCCGAGCAATTGGCAGCTTGGTACCTCTTTGCTCACGGGCTATCGTTCTTAGAAAAAAATTTCCATTCACGATGGGGTGAAATTGATCTTGTCATGCTTGAAAGAGAACCCATCACTAAGGGTGCTGCCAAGGTCTTTAACCGTAGGCTGCACACTAATGACGTAACGTCTTGCGGAAATTTAATTCTAGTTTTTGTGGAGGTGCGGTACAGACGTAGTGACAAATATGGCAGCGCTGCGGATAGCGTCGACCAACGCAAACAAGAAAAGATATTACGCACCGCAAAAGCGTATTTAGCGAAACATACCGAATATACTAATTTACCAGTTAGGTTTGACGTCGTTGCAGTAAGCCGGCGAAACTGCAGGCCTAAAATTTTATGGATAAGAGACGCATTTCAATGACTAACAAAATACCAATGAGCGCAGTTCTGCTTCTGTCGTTTGGCCTAATGGCATGTACAAGCAATCCAGAAAAGCAAAGGTCCGCGGGCACTATTATTGACGACAACGTACTCGAGATTGTTATAAACCGAGAAATACGCGCCGCAGACGAAGACTATAAGGGTGCGCACATTGTGGTTACAGTTTACGATGGTCTGGTCTTGCTGCTAGGACAGGTAGCAAGCGAAGAGCTTAAGAGTTTAGCGACCGAGACTACTGAAGGCTTGAGTAAAGTTGACGCCGGCAGCGTGCACAATCACTTAACAGTTGAAGGGCCTATTTCACTTTTGGCCAGAACCAATGACAGCGTACTAAGCGGTAAGGTGAAAACGCGTCTATTGGCAGAAAAATCGGTACCCGGCACCAAAATTAAAGTGAAAACGCAAAACGCTATTATCTATCTACTTGGCAAAATTACCGAAGAACAAGCAGATGCTGCGGTTGTAGCCACACAAAAATCTTTCGGGGTGAGAAAAATCGTTAAGGTTTTTGATTATGTAGAAAGCGCGGAATAACGCCGGTTTTATATAGCCAGAAGTTGGCGGAATAGCATTTGCGTAGGCAACGTCTACACTTGCTTGCAACAAATTTCCAAAGCAGGTGCGTAAGTTGGGTAACGGAAATCAATACAGACCCATTACTGTCGTAGAGGTTTCCGCTTCAATCATTAGCGGCAAAACTGCTAACGATTAGAACTTACACTTAAGTGCAGCGCTTTAGAGCTGATACCTTGGAACCTATACCAATCTAAGCGAGGGCTTATTCGGCCCACCTTTCGGTGCGGGCGGTTCATCATCTAAATCGCTTGGTCCAATAGGGCTAATCGACGCGACACCTTCACTGCCGGCTTCAACAGGATAATCTTCGTCATCAAATGCCAGACCTTGACCACTGCCACGACAATATATTGCACTAATACTCTTCATTGGAAGAATTACTTCAAAGCTTCGTCCTGAAAACCGACCTTCACACATAAGGTAGTCGTCTGTTATAGACAAACCGCGCACGGCTTCAGGGGATATGTTCAGGACAATCTGACCATCTTTGACAAACTCTCGAGGCACAATAACGTCTTCGCTCTCGGTATCCACGAGGATATTGGGCACTTCGTCGCTATCAAGAATCCAATCGTATAGAGCCCTCAACAAATAAGGGCGGCGGGCTTTCACTCGCGCATCTCCATTTCTGTCTCGGTAAGGCTTGCTCGGAATGCATCGCGCTCGAACATTTTTTGCATGTACTTGTGCAAAGGACGAGTAGATTTTTCTGGCAGCGTGATATCTACTTCTTTGAGACGCCAGAGAATCGGCGCAACACAGCAATCTACTAAAGAAAATTCATCATTCATGAAGTAGGGCTTTTCAGCAAAAATTGGCGCAATTGCAATGATGCTCTCGCGCAACTCTTTACGAGCCTTACTTAGAATAGTCTCTCGACCCTTACCGGCCATGAGGATATCTAATCGACTGCTCCACTCCTTTTCTACACGCGTAATCCACAGACGCGATAACGCACGCTGCACTGGATAAACAGGTAATAAAGGCGGGTGAGGAAACCTTTCGTCAAGGTACTCCATAATGACATTGGCTTCATAAAGCGCCAAATCTCTGTCGGCTAGGGTTGGTAGAGTATTGTATGGATTTATCTCAGCGAGATCTTCTGGCTCTTTACCGGCAACCACATCAATGATTTCAACGGTCACGCCTTTTTCTGCCAAAACCATGCGTACGCGATGGGAATAGTGATCTCTGGGGTCAGAGAAAAGTGTCATTGACGATCTTTTTGTAACAATACTCATTCGCTTCTCTCTTTCTAAATTTCTAATCAGGCCGACTTCGAAGCAGCATCCGTCTTCGGATACTGCGCAAGCAATCTCTAATGACCGTCGATGTCTTTCCAATATTCACGATTGAGCAAGTACGTAAAGCACCCTAAAAAGATCAGGAACAATAAAACGTAAATCCCCGTGCGCTGACGCTGTAGTCGCGTTGGCTCGCCTGTGTAATAGAGAAAATTGGTCAGGTCATAAATTGCAGTATCGAATTCTTCAGCTGACATCTTACCGGTGCCTGGATCTAGCACTAACTGATCGCAGTTACCCTCACTACAAACCTGGCGTTGCACACCTTGCAGGTCTAACAAAACATTGGGCATACCAACATTCGGGAAGACCTTATTGTTTACACCCATTGGGCGGTCGGCGTCTGCATAAAAAGTCTTCAGGTAGTTATAAACCCACTCTGGTGATCGAACCCGAGTAACCAACGTCAAATCTGGCGGTGAAGCACCAAACCAACCTTTGGAGTCTTCCTTCGGCATGGCATTGGTAATCAGCGATCCAATCTTTTGTCCGGTAAATACGAGGTTCTCCATGGCTATGTCATGAGGAATACCCAAGTCATCAGCGCTACGCTCGTAACGCTGAAATTGCAGCGAGTGACAACCTAAGCAATAGTTGGTGTATAACTGAAAACCATTTTGCAGACTAGGCAAGTTTTCTAGATCACCCTCGAACTCTTCCATAGACCAGTTGTTAGTACTGGCAGACCATGCCGTTAGAGGCAGTAATATTAGCACTGATAGTAATAGCTTCTTCATTATCCCGTTACCCTCTCCGGTTCAGGCTTCGTTTTTTCTATCCTGGTATACCAAGGCATCAGGATAAAGTAAGCAAAGTAAATCGTGGTGCAAATTTGCGCCATAATTGTGCCTAGTTTAGAGGGCGCTTGTGTACCCAAGTAGCCAAGTATAAAAAAGCTGATAACGAACAACGAAAGCATCGTTCTTGACCAGAGGCCTTTATAGCGCATGGACCTAACAGGGCTACGATCTAGCCACGGTAGTACCGCTGGAATCACAATGGCGCCCGCCATTACAACAAATCCCCAGAACTTAGCCGACATACCGAACAATGGATATGTTGCTGCACGAAGCATTGCGTAGAACGGTGTGTAATACCAAACGGGGGCAATGTGATCCGGTGTCTTGAGCGGGTCAGCCATATCAAAGTTCGGCTTCTCTAAGAAGTAGCCGCCCATCTCTGGGGCAAAGAAAACAACAGCGCAGAAGATAAACAAAAACACGACCATAGCGTGAATGTCATGCACCGTGTAATAAGGGTGGAATGGAATTCCATCTAAAGGTATGCCATTAGCGTCTTTATTCTTCTTGATCTCAATTCCGTCTGGGTTATTTGATCCAACGTGATGCAATGCCACCAAGTGAACAAAGATCAAAATACACAGTACAAGCGGCAGCGCCACTACGTGCAGTGCAAAGAATCGATTCAGCGTAGTTTCTGACATTAAAAAGTCACCACGGATCCATTCCATCAACTCGGGCCCAATGAAAGGAATTGCACCGAACAACGACACAATAACTTGGGCACCCCAGTAGGACATGTTGCCCCATGGTAGAAGGTAACCAAAGAAACCTTCAGCCATCAGCGCGATAAAGATCGCCATACCAATCAGCCAAAGCAATTCACGTGGGCCGCGGTAAGAGCCGTAACGCAAAGCACGATACATGTGCAAATAAATTACGATAAAAAAGAAAGATGCTCCGGTGGAATGCAGATAGCGTAAGAGCCAGCCGTATTCAACGTCGCGCATAATATATTCCACGGAGGCGAAAGCGCCTTCGCCGCTAGGTACATAGTTCATGGTCAACCAAATACCTGTAACCAGCTGGTTAACCAATACAAACATGGCTAGAAAGCCAAAGTAGTACCAAAAATTAAAATTCTTCGGCGCATAGTACTTCGACATGTGATACTCAAATGTCTCAGTCGCAGGAAAGCGCTTATCTACCCAACCCATCACTGCTTCCAGCTTAGTAGGCCCTGTTTCAGATTTCGACTTTTCCATTAAGCACCACCTTCTTCGCCAATTACTATCACCGTGTCGGTTACAAACCGGTAAGGAGGCACCTCTAAATTATCCGGTGCCGGAACGCCTTTTACCACACGGCCAGCTAGATCAAACTTCGAACCATGACATGGGCAAAAGAAGCCACCCTGACCTGATGCTTCGAAATTATCTGTTACCACGTACTTAGGCGAACAACCCAGGTGCGTACAAATACCCAAATAAACGCCAACCTCCGGCTTCGCAGATCGCCATGCGTTGACGGCAAACCCTGGTTGTTGTTCTAGGTTTTTAGAATCTGGATCAGCAAGTTCAGCTATATCTGATTTAAGAGACTCGATAGTTTGTTCGTCTCGGGAAACGACAAAAATCGGCTTCCCTCTCCAAGCAACGATTGGGCTCAACATTTCGCCCGGTGCTAACCTAGAGAAATCAATCTTAACAGGGGCACCAGCTGCGCGAGCCTTGGCACTTGGAGTCCAATACTTGACGAAAGGCCAAGCTGCTCCAACCGCACCCACCGCCGCTACCGCCGATGTTGCTTGAATAAGAAAGTATCTTCTATTTGAATTAACGCCACCTGATGTTGCGTCTGTATTATCGTCTTTGGCTGAATCTATAGCCACATCGCCATCGCTCACGGCAGTTAGCTCCCATAATCTGATGATTTGTCCTTGGCTGGAGTGACGTTATTGACGTCCCGTAGCCAAGATTTTTTAAAACCCTGAATCCCACAAAAGATCCAACATTTTGGACCCTATTGCCTAGGTCATGGTTAGTGCGGAGAACGAAAGTCTCACGCTATTGGAAACCACACCCACTAAAAGATGGGGCTTCCTCGAACTTTAAAAGTTTACCACATATCCAAGCGGGGCAACCGCTTGGTCAACTTTTAGAGCAAAAAAACGTAGTCTTATCGTTTTGAGAACTGAGGACGCTTACGCGCTTTGCGCAGACCAACTTTCTTTCTCTCTACAGCACGAGCATCTCGGGTTAAGAATCCAGCTTGACGCATTGGCCCACGGAAATTCTCGTCAAAATCAACTAACGCTCGAGCGATACCGTGTCTGATAGCGCCGGCTTGGCCAGAGTTACCACCACCGCGAACGGTGATTTTAATATCAAGTTTGTCACTCATCTCTGCCACGTCTAAAGGCTGACGGACAACCATGCGCGAGGTCTCTCGACCAAAAAACTCTTCTAGTGACTGAGCATTCACCGTGATTTTTCCGGTACCAGTGGATAGGAATACTCTTGCTGCCGCGGTCTTTCTACGACCAGTACCATAATTATAATCTGTCATCTGCGTAGCTCCAGAGCCTGGGGTTGCTGAGCGGCATGCGGATGTTCACCGCCTGCATAAACTTTTAACTTGCGGAACATAGCGCGACCTAACGGGTTTTTAGGCAACATGCCTCTCACCGCAATTTCAATCATTCGCTCGGGGTGTTCAGCTCGCATGCTGGAAACATCAGTGCTGCGAATACCACCGGGATAACCGGTGTGCCGCCAGTACAACTTGCCTTTTTCTTTGTTACCCGTAACGCGCACTTTCTCTGCGTTTACGACGACAATGAAATCTCCAGTGTCAACGTGGGGGGTAAATTCTGGCTTGTGCTTGCCGCGAAGCCGGCTGGCTATCTCGGTTGCGATACGACCAAGGGTTTGATCTTCGGCGTCTATAATCCACCAGGATCTTTCAACGTCTTGCTCGCGCATACTCACTGTTGTTTTCATTGTGTGCCTCTTTTGCTCAGCGCTGACCTTATAAGTCAACTCTTAATCAACGCTGTCGTGCGTCATTTGCTCTGTGTTTGCTCTTCTATCAGCCCAAGTCCTTTACAGAATTTGGAGCCGATCACTTAATCACCATTTCTCTATTTCAAAGAAAGACTTCTATACGCCATTTTGCGTAAACGCCTATATTTACTTCTTCTGATCTCTCGTCTCTAGCACCCAACCGGCATTTCTCACGCCAACGTAGCACTTTGCAAAACTAATTCAACGGACATCGTGACGACCGTCCCAGCAGACAAGCCCAAAATTTAGATCTTCTAATAAGATTTGCGACCATAAACCATCGCGGGAAATTCGGGCTGCGAATGATAGAGGAGCACCAAGCGCTTTACAACTTAGAATTCGACTCTTTCGAGTTTCTAGTCACTGCGTGATGAGCGCCTGCTAAATATTCTTTGGATTGCATCTCTAATAATCGACTTTGCGTACGCTCAAATTCAAAGGCCAAACGCTGTCCTTGATACAAAGCAGTTATCGATTCCTCTGCGGAAACGATCAATTTGACACCTCGGTCATAAAACTCGTCGACTAGACTGATAAAGCGCCGCGCCGCATCCTCTCTATCAGTAGTGAGGGTCGGAATACTACTGACAAAAACCGTGCTAAAGACAGTGGCTAATTCTATATAGTCATTCTGACTTCGCGGACCCTCGCATAGATCAGAGAACTCAAACCAAACCACATCACCGGCCAATTTTTGCGTCTGTATTGTTCTGTTCTCTACCTCTAAAGCAATGCCTTCGCTCTCGGCCTCCGAAGCTAACGCGCTGAAACTCGCAGTCATACTCTGCCTAGCAGATGCATCCAGCGGAAAGTGGTAAAGCTCGGCTTGTTGCAACGTACGCAGGCGAAAATCCTGGCCTTGATCAATTTCCCAGATGTCACAATATTGATAAATTTGGTCTATTGCTGGGAGAAAGCGTGAACGCTGAAGACCATTAAGATAAAGATTCTTAGGTTCAACATTCGAAGTGGCGACCAAACTCACTCCTCGGGCAAACATGGCGGTCATCAGTTCGCCCAGGATCATGGCATCGCCAATATCTGAGACGAAAAATTCATCGAAGCATAGGATATCAGCCTGGGCCGCAAATTCATCTGCTACTTTATATAGCGGATTGGTGGTTCCCGAATGCCGCCCAAGACTGTCATGCACGCGACGCATAAACCGGTGAAAATGCATGCGCAAGGTCCGGTCCTCGGGCAAGCAGGTACAAAAAAGATCCATCATCATGGTCTTACCCCGACCAACACCACCCCACAAATATAACCCTCGCTCAGGTTGTATAGGTGACTTTGCAAACAATCCTGCTGCCCAGACTGTGAGCCCAGAAAATAGGCCCTTTTTTTCACTATCACTGAGCTCTATGCGCTGAAACAGGTCAGTTAAACGTCGCATTACTTCGGCTTGGGCCGGGTCGGGCAACATCTCGCCCGTGCTTAAGCTGTGTTGATATTTTTCTTCAGGATTTTGACGCATCTATCGAGTTTCTTTGCTCTTAATCTGTTGAAGGCTTCACTATTATGGCGCTTATCGTGAAAGTGCACCCTCTAAAGAGGCACCTCGCCCTGGCCTCTAACGCGAGCCGCCAGTGCATGCGCCTCCAACCCCTCGCTGGTCGCCAACAGGTCGGTCTGCGTAGCCAACTGAGCTGCACCCCTAGCTGACATGTGAATCATAGAGCTGCGTTTTTGAAAATCATAAACACCTAACGGAGAGGCGAATCGTGCTGTACCAAAAGTAGGTAAAACGTGGGACGGCCCTGCCATATAATCACCAAACGTTTCGCCAGTATGCGCGCCCATAAATATTGCGCCCGCATGGCGTATACCTTTGGCCCACTCTTCTGGGTCGGCAACAGCCAACTCCAAATGCTCCGGTGCAATGCGATTAGCTATGGCAATGGCATCTTGCGCATCCGCACAGTGAATCAAAGCGCCTCGGCTTTCCAAAGATGCCGCAATAATTTCCGACCTTTGCATGCTTGGCAACATTTCATCAATTTTATCCGCAACAGCTTTAATAAAAGCCGCATCTGGACTAATCAATATGCTTTGGGCAGAAACATCGTGCTCCGCTTGAGAAAAAAGATCTAACACAGCCCACTCTACAGGCGTAGTACCGTCGGCAATCACTAGCACTTCACTAGGCCCGGCAATCATGTCTATACCCACCTGGCCAAAGACTTGTTTCTTTGCCGCAGCCACAAACGCACTGCCAGGACCGACAATCTTGTCTACTTTGCGAATAGTCTGAGTTCCGTAAGCCATTGCCGCCACCGCTTGAGCACCACCAATAGTAAATACCTGGTCTGCTCCGGCCAGATGAAGGGCTGCCAACACCATGTCGTTAACCACACCATCTGGCGTGGGCACTGTGACCACTACCTCGTCAACCCCAGCCACTTTTGCCGGCACTAGCGTCATCAACACGCTGGAAGGGTAGGCAGCTCGACCGCCTGGCACATAAACGCCAACCCGCTCAATGGGGCTAATGCGCTGACCCAATTGATTACCCAAGTCGTCTGTAAAAGACCATGACGCCTCAACCTGCTTTTCATGGAATTGCTGAATGCGCGTAGCCGCGACCTGTAGAGCTTGTTGCGCAGCAGGGCCGATCTTTGTCCAAGCGGCGGCCAAAGAGTCTTGAGCAATTTCAAGTTCTGCTACTGAGTCTACTGCCAGACGGTCAAACTTTTCGGTATAAGCAAGCAACGCCTCATCACCTTTAGCCCGAACCTCGGCAATAATTTCAGCGACTACAACATCAACATCGCTAGATTTACTCATATCCCAAGCAAGAAGCTTGTCTAGCTGCTGGGGAAAATCATCCGCAACTGAAGAAAACTGGCGCATGTTCACTGTCCGACCTTTTTTTCTTTATCCAAGCTCTCTACAACCGCTGCGAGCTTGGCGATGAGCGCTTGAACTTCATCAAATTTAGTTTTCATAGAAGCCCTATTTACAATCAAGCGAGTGCTAACATCACAAATGGTCTCACGCTCTTCAAGGCCGTTCGCTCGCAGAGTGTTGCCGGTATCTACGATATCCACAATACAATCTGCAAGACCAAGCAAAGGCGCAATTTCCATGGCACCTGAGAGTTTAATCAACGCAACTTGCCGACTCTGGGATTGATAATATTTACGCGTGATATTAATGAACTTAGACGCAACTCTGAGCACGTGCTCTGGCTCTGGAACGCCCACAGGCCCGGCAGTCATCATTTTGCATTGGCCTATTTTGAGGTCTAAGCGTTCGTAGAAACTCATGCTGTCGCCGTACTCAAGAATAGTGTCTTTACCGGTGATACCGATGTCGGCAACGCCATTTTCCACATAAGTAGGTACATCAGCAGAGCGCGTGACAATGAGTTTGTGACCGCCGGAAACGCTATCAAATATGAGCTTTCTGGACTTGTCCGGATCCTCGTTTGGTTGAATCTCACAAGCCGCCAACAATGGCAAACACTCTTTAAATATACGGCCCTTGTTGAGCGCGATGACTAAACCCATAGTTCTAACAAGCCTTGATTAATTTTCGTTCGAAAATGCTTTAAGCGAAAATGCGCTAAGCAAAGACACCTGCTCAATATCGTTTTTAGTTGAGCCTAGCTTAGAGGCCCAAAAACTAAGACGCCAACAAATAGGCAACTAAGACACCCGGCGCACCTGAGCGCCAAGTTGTTGCAGCTTCTCTTCAATGGTCTCATATCCACGGTCGATGTGATAAATCCGATCGATAACCGTAGTACCTTCTGCGGCTAAAGCGGCCAACACAAGACTAGAGGACGCACGCAAATCCGTGGCCATAACAGGTGCAGCGCGCAGCTTTTCTACGCCATGAACTACTGCCATGGAGACCCCGTGCAATTCAATATTAGCGCCCAAACGATTCATTTCATGCACATGCATAAAGCGATTTTCGAATATTTTTTCGTGGATAGTGGATGTGCCTTCAGCCACCACATTAAGCGCCATAAATTGAGCCTGCATATCTGTAGGAAATCCTGGATAGGGAGCCGTCTCAATATCAACGGCCTTAGGTCGCTTACCGTGCATATCGAGACTAATCCAGTCCTCACCTACTTCGATATCGGCGCCAGCCTGAACAAGCTTATCGAGCACAGCGCCCAAAGTATCAGGCTCAACATCACGCAGACGGATTTTACCCGCAGTCACGGCAGCGGCTATCAAGTAGGTACCGGCTTCAACACGGTCTGGCATCACGCGGTAACTACCACCGTGTAACTTCTCCACCCCTTCAATAGTGATGGTTGGTGAGCCGTGACCGGTGACCTTCGCTCCCAATGTGCGCAAAAACTCACCGAGGTCAATAATCTCCGGTTCACAGGCAGCGTTGTGTATTTTAGTCACGCCTTTTGCAAGGGTTGCAGCCATCATAAGATTCTCGGTACCACCAACGGTTACCACATCCATATAAATATCATTGCCCACTAAACCCTTCGGCGCTCGGGCGCGGACATAGCCGTCAGAAACTTCAATCTCTGCCCCCATGCATTCCAACCCTTTCAAATGTTGATCTACTGGACGCGAGCCAATAGCACACCCGCCAGGTAGCGACACTTCAGCCTCGCCGTAACGGGCAAGCATGGGGCCAAGAACTAAAAATGAGGCGCGCATGGTTTTGACCAAACTGTAAGGCGCGCAGAGATCATTTAGGTGATGAGCCGAGATTTCTACGTTCATACGCTCATCGAGAGACACGCCTACCCCTAAGCAAGCCAAAAGCTCGATCATTGTAGTGACGTCATGTAAATGCGGCGCATTAGAAATGATGACCGGTTCAGCGGTGAGCAAAGAGCCGGCTAAAATCGGTAACGCAGAATTTTTAGCGCCAGATATTCTGATTTGGCCTTCCAATCTAAAACCGCCATCGATACTTAACTTATCCATAGTGCGTAAACCTATTCAGGCGCGCCAGCTTTAATCGTCACAGCATGCAAAGCACCGCCGGCGATCAAATCTTCAATGCACGCGTATACTTGTTGCTGTTTCTTGACCCTGCTCATACCGGCAAAAAGGCTAGCAACCACTTCTATCGTCGCGCGGTTGCCGTCCACATGGACGCTGACTTGCGCGTCTGTAATTGCGGCTTCGATACGTTGTTTAATTTCATCTTGCATAGATAGAGTCTTTCTTTCTTAATTTGTTGTACTTTCATTGAGGCGCTTTCATTAAGGCGCTTGCGTTTACTCCGCGCCTAATCTGCGTGGCGCTCTGGTGTTGCTTGCATTTGACACCGTTTCTTGCCAACTCAGAGCAAAAGCAACACCAAATACCTTCGCAGTTCACATGGTACGCAATTCTAAGGTGACAATCATGAACAGATTGACCATTACCTAGCTATTTCTTCTAACACCAGAATGTTGGATAAATACACTCCATTGCCCTAAGCAGCTTGGCTCATGGACCAGATCGGACTAAAGTGCGCTTTCACTAAAGGCCTGTTTTAACTAAGGACAGACAATATCCATGTGGATTCAACTTACACTTCTAGTACTTGGCTTTGTTGCCCTGATATGGAGTGCGGACAAATTTTTGTCTGGCGCTGCAGCAACAGCGACAAATATGGGCGTGTCAAAAATGATGATCGGCCTTACGGTAGTTTCAGTAGGCACTTCCGCACCCGAGATTGTCGTAGCCAGCATGGCTGCCTTAGATGGCAATTCCTTACTGGCGGTGGGCAATGCTATAGGCTCAAATATCGCCAACATCGGCTTGGTCTTAGGTATCACCGCAATCATCACCCCGCTGCCATTTTCGGCCAATGTCCGACGCAAAGAGTTGCCATGGTTGCTGGGCGCCACGTTTTTGGCCGTTATCCTGCTGTTCGACCGGCGCCTAGACTTTGTTGACGGCATCATATTATTGCTCGGGTTGACCTACATTCTTTGGCAGTTAGTGGTCTCCCAAAGTGATCCTGACTATTCAACAGAGGCAATTTCCGATGAACTGGACGACCTGCCTGAAATGACCAATAGGCAGAGTACTATTTGGCTGGTTGTTGGACTTGTAGTACTGCTGTTTTCAGCTCACATACTCGTTAACGCTGCGACTAATATTGCTACCACCCTTGGTGTTAGCGACATGATTATTGGTCTTACAATTGTCGCTGTAGGCACCAGTTTACCAGAACTAGCAGCCACCGTTGGTTCGGCTATTAAAGGCCAGCCGGATATTGCTATTGGCAACATCGTTGGCTCTAATATTTTGAATATACTGGCAGTGCTGGCAGTGCCCGGCCTCATTCATGCTACTGACATGGACTATGCGGCACTTTGGCGAGACAGCGGCATGATGTTAGCGCTGACACTGATGCTGGCACTGTTCGCCTACGGTCTAAATTCTAGGGCCGTGATTACTCGATTTGAAGGCTCGGTCATGCTTATGGCATGGATGGGTTATAACCTTCTACTAATCCAACAGGCCTAAGTTATGTCCTCTGAGCAAATAGCTGAATCCATCAGAGGTATTGTTTTTGATGTGGACGGCGTACTCACTAACGGGCGGATTATTTATAACGACGCAGGTGTTGAATCAAAACACTTCCACGTCCGCGACGGTGCAAGCATAAAGCTGCTGGCCAGCAAGGGTATTGAGATAGCTATCATCACAGGGCGGGCATCGCCAATGGTCAGCCGGCGCGCAGAAGAGCTAGGCATTATTCATGTGGTGCAGGGCGCTGAATCAAAAACAGACGCGCTAAAATCTCTTATGGAGAACGGCTTCCCGAGCCACGACCTCTGCGCTATTGGCGACGACATCCAAGATTTACAGCTATTTAATCACCCAAGTATTACGCTGCGCGCAACTGTCGCAGACGCCCACCCAGTAGTGTTGTCTAAGGCTGACTTTGTAACCATGCGAGCCGGTGGCGAGGGCGTAGCATTGGAACTGGCCGAACTTATACTCAAAGCTCAAGGCAAATGGGATTTCGACTGATGTCGGCAGCAAAAAATCAACAGCGCAAGCGTCACCAGCGACCGGTGCAAATAAAGAAGCAGGCGCAAAATTCACTGCTAATATTTTCCCGCAGTCATCAACTACGCGTAGCAGCAATTATTTTTTGCGCTCTAATTTTCCTGGCTATTTTTATGCCGAACTCATTCCAAGATTTACAACAAGCAACTGCACCCTTTAAAGATCAAACCAAAACACTGGATAACTCGGAGCGCGCGCCAGACAGCTACGGTAAGAACATGTTGCTGCAGACTTTTGCAGCAGATGGCAACGTACATTACCAAGTGCAAGCTAAGTCAATGCAGCAGTATTTGGCAGACAAATCAACCAATCTACAAGCGCCGCTGATCACGCTAAGCAACCAAGGCAGTTCCCCTTGGATTATCAAGGCACAAGACGGCCTAATCAGGCCAGGTACAAACAGCGCTCGCTTAGACTTACAGTCAGAGGAAAAAGTACTGCTTCTGAACGGCACAGTCTCTGTGACACAAAACCTAAGCAAAAATGACTATGTGCGTCTGAGCAGCGAAGCTCTAACAGTTTATCCAGATTCGCAAACTGTTCGCACCGAGCAAGCTGTCGTTGTTGAGACATCAGCATTTAGAACACAGGCTTTGGGGGTCATCATAGATCTAGCCAGCGGTAGAATTGAATTCCCAAAAAATGATCGACAACGAGTAAGAAGCACGCTTATTCCAGCACCGTCCCAATCCGCTTTACCCAGCCTATCAACTCTTTCTACCCTTTCTACCCCTTACATAAGAGGAGGACGAATATAGTGGCTCACAAAAAAAATATCCAAGCACCGCAGCTTCACGCCATGAGCAAACAATCGCTGCTAAAGTTAATAGCCTCTCTGACACTGATGGTTTTTCCATCTATCGGTATTACAGCAACTTCCAGCGCTGCCAGTGAAATCGTTATCGAAGGCGCCAGCGCGGAATTCGACAAGACCAATAACACCATAACCTATACGGGCGATGTAGAAGCGAAAATGGACAGCGTCGCAATTAATGGCGAGATACTTTTAGTCAACCTCGCGCAAGATCGTGTACAACTCATTACCACTTCAGGCAATCCAGCTAGATTTAGCCAAGCTGCAAGCCCTAGCAAAGGTCGCCCCAATGACACCTCAGCAGCCGCAGAAAAAATCATCTACTTCCCCGAAAAAAATGAGTTAGTGTTAACTGGCAACGCGCGACTCACTCAAGGTAACAATGTGATTAGTAGCCCGTCTATTCGCTATGACATCCTGGCTGGCGAAGTGGAAGCCGGAGATGGCAAGGGCGAAAAAAGGGTACAGATGCAATTACTACTGCCAAAAATTGATTCAAGTTCAACGCTGTTAGAAAGCGCTGATGAAGAATAATGGATAGCTTATCTGCCCAACACTTACGCAAGTCCTACGCCACCAACTTTGTGATAGAGGATGTTTCGCTAAACGTAAATAAGGGCGAAATTGTAGGTTTGCTTGGACCAAATGGTGCTGGCAAAACCACCTGTTTCTATATGTTAGTAGGTCTGATCAAACCAGATTCAGGCGATATTAAGTTGGGCACACAAGACCTAACTACCGCGCCCGTGCATGAACGAGCCAGAGCTGGAATAGGTTATCTGCCGCAAGAGGCAAGTGTTTTCAAAACCCTTTCCACCCAAGACAATATTTTGGCCATTCTAGAGCTAGACGATCGGCTCGATAGCCAACAACGCAGTGCACGGTTGGAAGCGTTGATTGCAGAATTTAGCTTAGGCTCGGTTCGCCAAAGTCTTGGACAAAGCCTCAGCGGCGGCGAGCGCAGACGTTTGGAAATAGCTCGAGCGCTGGCCAGTAATCCGCAATTTATTCTATTGGACGAGCCCTTTGCTGGTGTGGACCCTATTTCCGTGAATGACATCAAAGACGAAATCATTGACCTTGCTAAGCGGGGAATCGGTGTCTTGATCACAGACCATAATGTCAAAGACACGCTAGATATTTGTGATCGAGCGTATATTGTTCACCAAGGTCGAATAATTGCTGACGGGCAACCAGCGGAAATTTTGTCCAATAAAATTGTACAAAAGGTCTATCTTGGTGAGGGCTTTGGGGAATAGCATAAAGGATCTAGGAAAGAGCCATGGTTTGTGGGCGAATATGCATATAAAGGAACAACAATTCGTCAAGATCGAAAACCTCAGCGTGCCTCTGCTTCGTGCTTTGCTAGCGGCTTTTCAAGTGTGCGCCAAATTGCCTTACAAAAATACTGGCGAAAAGCCCAGCAAACAGACCTGCGATGACATCTTTACTAAGGTCAGCATTAATTCATGAAGCAATCTCTCTCCATGAAGCTTGGTCAGCAGTTGAAGATGACACCTCAACTGCAACAGGCCATAAAGCTCTTACAATTATCAGCCATGGAGCTAAGCCAAGAAATTCAGACCACCCTGGACAGTAATCCGCTGCTAGAAGTTGAGGATGACTGGAGTGAAAACTCACCAGAAGTTGACGAAAGCACAGACAACTACGAAAACTTTGACGCCGAGCCAGGACCAATTGACGACTATCCAGATGCCCAAGATCTTGAGCAAGATGTCGGCGCTCAGCTCTCGGAACCACTAAGCGAAACATTAGAGGTGGACTCCTCTTGGGATGACGTCTACCCGCAGTCGCCTGCCCCAGCTCCTGCCAATGGTGAGTTCGACCTAGACCCAGGAGCAAATAATGTCACCGAGCCTAGCCTCATAGACCACCTAGAATGGCAGCTAAATCTGACACCTATGGCGCCATCAGACAGGGTGATTGCAATGGCTATTATAGATGCCATTGACACTGACGGCATGCTCGCTACCAGCATTGAGGAAATTCGCACAACACTTTTTGACCCCAATTTGACCGAAGATGACCAAGTCAACGACGAGGACGTCATACAAATACTTGGGCGCGTGCAGCAATTTGATCCAATTGGCGTAGGTGCACGGAATCTACGTGAGTGCCTGCTATTGCAACTCATGCAATTAGACCCCTCCACGCAATGGCTAGAAGAAGCCATTAACGTTGTTGACCAGCACCTAGACCTGCTGGGCGCTAAAGATTTCGTCAACCTAATCAAACGAACGCGCTTGCAAGAGTCCCAACTCAGCGAGATTGTTGCCCTTATCAGAACGCTGCAACCCAGACCGGGTGCTGCATTTGATTCAGCAGATTCAGATTTCGTACTGCCGGATGTCGTAGTGCGAAAGCAAAACAATCGCTGGCTAGTAGAGTTGAACCCCGAAACATTGCCAAAGGTGCGCATCAACGACACCTATGCAGGTTATGTTAAAAATTTAAATTCCGGCGCAGACAAAGATTTTATTAAAGATAATTTGCAGGAGGCCCGCTGGTTTTTGAAGAGCCTGCAAACTAGGCATGACACTTTACTCAAAGTCGCTACAAAAATTGTCGAAGTGCAACAAGGGTTCTTGGAGCACGGCCCCGAGGCTATGAAGCCCCTCATCCTTGCTGATATTGCCGACCAAGTCGAATTGCACGAATCGACTATTTCTCGCGTCACCAATCGCAAATATCTGGCAACGCCAAGAGGACTCTTTGAACTAAAGTACTTCTTCTCCTCACACGTGGGAACATCCAGTGGCGGGGAAGTTTCAAGTACTGCCATACGCGCTATTATCAAAAAACTCACCGCAGAAGAAAATCCGAGAAAACCGTTGAGTGACAGCAAAATCGCCGTAATATTGCAGGAACAGAATATTAATGTTGCCCGACGTACGGTTGCAAAGTATCGAGAATCTTTATCGATACCCCCGTCTAACGAACGCAAACAACTTGTGTAGCATTAACCCGCAACCGGGCGGACAATAAGAGTATTCTGTCACTGAGAAATGAAGAATTCATTGGAAAATAAGGAGATTAGCCATGCAGCTAAATATCACCGGCCACCAAATTGACCTCACTGATTCACTACAACTCTATATTCGGGAAAAATTTCAAAAACTAGAAAGGCATTCTGATCAAATTACGCAAATTCACGTTGTCTTGAACATAGAGAAGCTATCTCATCAGGCGGAAGCTACCGCCCATGTACCTGGCGCAGAATTATTCGCCAATGCTGAAGCTTCAGAAATGTATCCAGCAATAGACCAACTATTAGTTAAGCTTGACCGGCAGCTAATAAAACATAAAGAAAAGACCGTAGCCCGCCACAATGGCAGCCACGACAGATCACCGAACCATACAATTTCGTCGTCCTAAAACTAATAGACCAAAATTTAATAGATCGAAAAGAGTCGTTTCACATATGCCTTCAATTGCAGAACTTCTAGAACCAACACAAGTGCACTGTAGCTTTACAGCGCACAGCCGCAAAAAAATTCTGCAATTGGTGGCCGAATCTTTGGCTAAGGAAGCTAACGACGAAGAAAACTCGCTAAATGAAATTTATGATGGCCTGACAGAGCGAGAGCGCTTAGGCAGCACTGGACTGGGAGACGGTGTAGCTATTCCCCATTGCCGCATGAACTGTGAAAAAATGCAGTGCGCATTTGTCTCATTGAGCGAAGCCATAGACTATGAATCCATAGATGGCGAACCGGTAGATCTTATTTTTGTACTCATCGTGCCTACACACGAAAACAAGGCGCACCTCGAGATGCTAGCAATTTTGGCGCACATTTTTAGCGAGAGTGAATTCAGGCAAAGACTTCGAAGCGCTACCACGGACGAAGAGTTACGCACCACGATGCTTACTATTGAGCGTGAAATTGCTGAGCAGGCTAACGCAGCAGCGGTGAATAGAAGCTAATGAAATTAATTATCATCAGTGGCCGCTCAGGCTCAGGCAAGTCTACCGCGGTTAGAGTCTTAGAGGACTCTGGTTACAACTGTATTGATAACTTACCGATCAGCCTTCTCGAAGCGCTGACCATGGAATATCTCAATGAAGATTCCACTAATACCAAACTCGCCGTATGCATTGATGCTAGAAGCAAATCACTGGAAAAATTTCCAGACATCTTAATGAAAATAGAAAACGCCTCCATTGAAAGGCAAATCATTTATCTGGACGCGCTTGGTCCTTCATTAGTAAAAAGATTCAGCGAAACAAGGCGCAAACACCCGTTAACTACCACTGACATAGATCTACGCCAAGCCATTGATATGGAAGCGCGCATACTCGGCAGCATTGCCGACCTAGCTAACTTGATCATCGATACAACGCATCTCAGCGCAAAACAACTCAGCGAGCAAATCAAAGAAAGAATAACTCTGCGAGAGGAATCTTCCATAAGTTTAGTATTTAGGTCTTTTGGTTTTAAGCACGGCGTACCTGTAGACACGGACTTTGTCTTTGACTTGCGCTGCCTGCCTAATCCTCACTGGGAACCTAAGCTCAGACCACTTACCGGCCTCAATCAGGAAGTAGAAAATTACCTCGACGAGCAAGCTATGGTGATAGAGATGTTCGAAGAATTATCAGGGCTACTCAAACGCTGGATTCCCCGTTTTGAGGCTAACGAAAGAATTTATATGACAATTGGTATTGGCTGCACCGGCGGACAGCACCGAAGCGTTTATATGGCTGAAAAGCTGGCCCGCTACTTTGGCGAGCACTTCGAGAACGTACTGGTTAGACATAGAGAGCTTGAACGCCTAAAAATCAAATAACTGTTAATGAGCTTCCGTTGGTCTGCCATTATTTCTATAAGTTCATTTTGGCGCTACTTACCTGAAGCTGCGATTGCAATTAGCCCGCCCTCAACCTGACTTATGGGTTGCTGCAGCCTTCCATCGTTCCAGCTACTATGCTGGGCGAGCAACCTAATGCCAGAGAAACTAGAAACAATGCAGCAAATCGTACTCACCATAGTTAACCCACTCGGCCTGCATGCTCGAGCTGCGTCTAAATTTGTAGATTGCGCGAAGCATTTTGAATCGACCATTACCTTGGCAACGGATGGCAATGAAGTGGACGGCAAAAGCATAATGAAACTTTTACTCTTAGGTGCCCCAGTAGGAACTCAAGTGACACTGCGCGTGGTCGGCGCTGACGAGGAATGCGCCTTTCGTACAGCGTGCGAACTGATCAATGCAGGTTTTGGCGAATTAGAAGACTAATGATAAGCGGCGACCAGCAGCAGCTGGAAGATATTCTAAGGGGCCTTGGCCGCAGTAGTGTAGACGAAACCAAAATCCTCCTTACTTCTCTACGTCCCAACGAAGTCGCCATGGCGCTAGAGGCCAACTTGCCAAATACCAGACGGGTAATCTGGCAGCTACTAGATAATGAGGCGCGCAACCAAAGTTTGCAGTATTTGCGCGAAGATGTGCGCGCCGAATTTTTGCAGGCCATGGATACTGCGCAATTGGTAGCGGCGGCTGAAAAACTAGATACCGATGACTTCGCTGACATTTTACAGCAACTACCAGCAACAATAACCACTCAAGTATTAGAAAATTTAGATGCCCGGGACCGAGCGCGGGTAGAGTCGGTACTGTCCTACCCTGAAGACAGCGCCGGTGGACTGATGAATACAGACACCATAACCGTACGCCCACGTCACGCAATTGAACTGGTTCTTAGATATTTGCGCTTACGCAAGGACCTACCAAAATCTACGGACTCTCTCATTGTGGTAAATAGTGTGGACGAGTACGTGGGTATGCTGCCTTTAGCAAAACTGCTCACATCGGATCCAACAGTGACTGTTAGAGAAATTATGGACAGTGATGTGCCGGCTATTCATGTCTTGGAAACTGATGCAGCTGTAGCAAAAATATTCTCTGAGCGAGATCTAATTTCCGCACCAGTCACAGATGACAAAGGACTGCTTGTAGGCCGTATTACTATTGATGATGTTGTCGACGTTATTATAGAAGACGCAGAAGAAGCCGTATTAGCCCAGGCGGGTTTAGACGTTGATGAAGACACCTTTGCGCCGGTGCACAAAGCGGTTCGCAGAAGGGCTGTATGGTTAGGCATCAACTTACTTACGGCGTTAATGGCCGCAGGCGTAATTCACCTATTCGAAGAAGCCATTGTCAAAGTCGTTGCCCTAGCAGTTCTTATGCCCGTGGTGGCAAGCATGGGCGGGATAGCCGGCACACAGACATTAACTTTAGTTATTAGGGGCCAAGCCACAGGCCAAATTGGCAAAAATAATCTGCTTTGGATGCTTAACAGGGAGTTTGTTGTCGCCGCATTAAACGGTTTGTTATGGGCAACGTTGGTGGCGGTTGCAGCAGCAGTGGTCTTCTCAGATACACTGCTCGGTTTCGTTATTGCTACGGCCATGATGGTGACCATTTTGGTCGCCGCCGTCGCCGGCAGCTTGCTACCAAGCGTGCTACGGAGAATGAACATAGACCCCGCCATAGCCGGTGGCGTAGTGCTTACCACTATTACCGACATCACCGGATTTTTCGTTTTTCTAGGGTTGGCGACACTGGTATATAGCTAGCCCAAAAACTTACTGCCCAGCTATGGTCATGGCGTCGAGCAAAATACTTGGGGCTCGGATATTGCCGCGCATATCAACATCATCGCCAATTGCCACAATATTCAAAAGCATGTCTTTGAGGTTACCGGCAATGGTCAACTCATCCACTGGATACAAAATTTCACCATTCTCAACCCAAAAACCAGACGCGCCACGAGAGTAATCGCCGGTGACAGCGTTGACGCCCTGACCCATCAATTCAGTTACAAGTAAGCCTGTGTCCATTTGCTTGAGCAAATCTGCGTGGGTTGTTTGGGGTCCGATAATATCTAGATTATGCACGCCACCTGCGTTACCGGTAGTTTGCATTGCCAATTTACGCGCAGAATACGTGGACAAAATATAGCTGCTCACCGCACCTTGAGACACGAATTCATTAACCCTAGTTGCCACGCCGTCGCCATCAAAATAGGCGCTGCCCAGACTACCAAAAATATGCGGGTCTTCTCTCAAGCTCATCCATTTAGGCAACACTTGACTACCTAAGCTGTCCAGCAAAAATGATGCTTTGCGATACTGTGCACCGCCACCAATGGCGCCAAGAAGGTGACCTAGCAGTCCGCTGGCTAACTGTGGTGACAACAAAATTGGATAATTTCCTGTAGGCGCTTTTTGCGGAGATAGTCGAGCAACGGTGCGTCGCCCTGCTTCTTCGCCTACGGCTACAGCACTATCAAGGCCACTGCTTTGCCGCGCCAAGGAATACCAATAGTCTCGCTGCATGCCATTATTGTCTTCGCCTATCAACACGCAGCTTAAACTATGGCGAGTACCCGAGTAGCTACCGATAAAACCATGACTATTGCCGTAAACCCTCAAACCTTGTTGGGTACTCACTTCAGCGCCATCAGAATTAACCAACCTATCGTCCACTCTTAAACCGGCTGCTTCGCATTCGATGGCAAGTTGGGTAGCTTCCTCAGGCTCAATGTTCCAAGGGTGATAAAGGTCCAAGTCCATAGCCTGGGTCGGCATCAAGGCTTTATCAGCCAAACCACTGCACTCGTCTTCCTGAGTATGCTGGGCAATATTCTTAGCGGCCTTAACCGTATCTCGAATAGCTTCCAGACTACTGTCGGTCGTACTAGCAGAACCTTTGCGCTGACCAAAGTACAATGTTATGCCAAAACCACGATCTTGATTAAATTCTAAATTTTCGAGTTCGCCTTTACGTACCCGAACACCTAATCCTTGGTCCATACTTACCGAAACTTCAGCCTGATTTGCACCTTGCTGCTTCGCTTCTGTAAGAATATCTTGCACAAGTTCCGTCAATTCTGTTTGATGATCTATAAAATCCAATGAACTATTCCAAAAAAGTTAAAAATGTCTGAAGACCTCTCAAAAACAGCACGTAAACGTGAAGCTGAGCGACTACAACTCGTCGGTCGTACGCTGACCGAAATGAAACCCGATGTACTGGCAACCATTCAAATGTCGATAGAACTGCGCCAAGCAGTTGCTACCCACCAACGCATCTCTAGCCGCGAAGGTGGCCGCCGCCAGCTGCAATTTATTGGCAAACTGATGCGTAAAATAGACACCGAGGCGCTAGAAAAACAATTAGCCGACCTAGAAGGCCAATCTAATGACGCGCGCACGTTCTTTCATCAACTTGAACAATGGCGAGATCGCTTAGTTCATCAGCCCGACACTATGAAGGACTTTATCGACCAGTACCCGCAAGTTGATAGGCAACAGCTGCGTCAAGTTGTGGTCAAAGCAGCAGCATCTAAACCCAGCAATGTTGAGCATGCCAGTGATGCACACAAACGCGCGCTAAAGCTTTTGTTCAAATTCATACGTGACAGCGCCAGTGAGTAATTAGTACTAGCTGGCCTGAGTACCACCAACAATTATTTCGTCTACTTTAAGCGTCGGTTGACCGACGCCCACAGGGACAGATTGACCGTCTTTACCGCAAACGCCTACACCGCCATCTAAGCTGAGGTCGTTACCCACCATAGAAACTTTATTCATCACATCGGGGCCACTACCAATTAGCGTGGCACCACGAATAGGCGCGGTAACTTTGCCGTCTTCAATTAAATAGGCTTCCGTGGCGGAGAAAACAAAACGCCCGGATGTAATGTCTACAGAACCGCCACCAAAATTCACTGCATATACGCCCTTCTTCACTGAACGCAAAATATCCTCGGGTAAATCTTGTCCTGGCAGCATATAGGTGTTGGTCATTCTCGGCATAGGCACATGGGCAAAAGACTGCCGACGACCATTGCCCGTTGGGGCAACGTTCATTAAGCGCGCATTCAATTTGTCCTGCATATAACCTTTTAGAATGCCGTTTTCTATCAACACCGTAGACTGGGTTTGAGTACCTTCATCGTCCACGGACAAAGAACCGCGTCGCCCCTGCATAGTGCCATCATCTACTATCGTACATAAGGTAGAAGCCACTTGTTCACCGACGCGACCAGAAAACGCAGAACTGCCCTTACGATTAAAGTCGCCCTCTAAGCCATGGCCTACGGCCTCATGGAGCAATACGCCCGGCCACCCAGGGCCTAGAACTACCGGCATGGGACCCGCAGGTGCGTCAATGGCTTCTAAGTTAACTAGTGCCATGCGCACGGCCTCCTTGGCCAAGTTACCGGCCCAATCGCCTTCGGCCAAAGAAAATAGGCTGCGTCTACCGCCACCGCCGGCACTTCCGCGTTCGCGGCGGTCGCCATGTTGTACGATGACCGACACATCTAAGCGCACCAGCGGCCGTATATCTGCCGCCAAAGTGCCGTCGCTGGCCATCACCAGCATAGTTTCATGGCTGGCTGAAATACGTACATTGACCTCTTTAACGCGAGTGTCTTCAGCACGAGCAACACCATCTACCTGTCTCAGCAGCACTACTTTTTCTGCATCAGACAAACTAGAGATTGGATCCACGCCCTCATACAAAGCTGGATATGCGGTTGCTTTAAACGCAGGAGCCCCTCGACTAACACCTTTTTTGGCAATAGATCGCGCGGCATTTGCCGCCTGCTGTAGGCCGTCGAGTCGAATATCTTCGCTGTATGCAAAACCGGTTTTCTCTCCCGCTAAAGCTCTTACACCAATGCCAGCATCCACAGAAAATGCGCCATCTTTGACAATGCCATCTTCCAGGCCAAAAGACTCTGAGCGGGTGCTTTGCACAAAAACTTCACCGTAATCAATTTCCCGACTTAACAAGTCGAATACTGTTTCTTCTATCTCGGCAAAGGCCATACCCTTGCTCTTCAGCAGAGTTTCTTCCGCTTGGCTGACTAAATCGCTCATATATAACTCTTGCTCGGTGTCATTTTGATTACGTGTGCAGCTACTTTAACGCGAAGGCTCACCCATTAGCATCTATGTCTAACAACGGTCCCTCTTCGCCGGGCTTTTCTTCCAGACCTAGCTTATCTGGATTTTCTTCAGGTCTGTCACTTTGTTCCAATAAATCCGGCGAAAGCCGCTTGCCGGCTTCCGGCGTTGCGTCAATCGATTGCCCCCAAAGAGTCAAAAACTTCACTTCTGGGTCATCTATGCGACCGGCCACCGAAAATTTAGCGCTACTCATCCGCTGAATGGGTTTGCGCAAAATACGCTCACCAATAGCAACACCAATACCTGCTAGAGGGTTAGCCAATGCCACATAGGCTGCATACCAGGGCAAATTTTCGCTAACTGGAAGGGTGACTATCATTTCGTTATCTAGAGTGCCTTGACGAAAATCTATACTGCCACCCAATTCATAAGTCGAAGAGGTACTTTTGACTATAAGGTTTTTATTAAAGGACAGTTGTTTGTCCTCTAGCTGAATCTCAGCCGCCATACGACTAAAACTTACACCCTCGTCCACCACATCAGAAAAATCTAGGCTGATACGTTTTGCTAGGGCAGATACATTCAATAAACTGACTAACCGCAAACCACCTTGCCCCGCCGCCACATCCAAAAATCGGCCCTCTTTCGCCAAGATAGACACGCCGCCCTCTCCATCAACAACATTAAAGTTAGCGGGGGAGCCAGGCCAGGAAATATTTCCTGAAAGTCGCGCAAAAACGGTTTCCATGACAGGGACGTAGCCCCAAGCCGGAAGCGTCGTCAGCAAATTATCCAAATCGGCAGATCCAGAAAAAGAGGACCTACCGTTGTCTAAGTCCCAGAAGGCGACACTGTCTTTTATGTGCACCCCTTTTACGTCTATAGATCCAATATTGAAGCGAACACCAGTCTCTTCCGGTCTAACGTTGAAATCCCACGCGCCAAAAGATTTGTCAGCAACGCGCAATGAACCTACACGCACATTTGCCTTAGGCAGCGTTCTGCCCACCTCTTCGGACATCGGGTCAACCAACGTAACGCCATCTGCGGCCAACTGATTGTTTTCCGGAAGTTGCAAAAAGGAAAGATCTAGATCAATCAGTTCTAAATCTGTTAGGTCGATACGACCGATAATAGCATCCGCTTTTAAATCAAAAACTAGTTCATCGGCTCTGCGCGAACCGTTTAGATTAACGCCGTCAAAAACAAATTCTCCAATAATCAATTCAGCCACGTCAAGGTCTTCAATCAACCAATCGAAAGGTAAAACTACAGCCGCCTCGCCGCCCTGAGAAACCCAATCAGCTATGTTTAAGCGAGGCATTTGGCCAACAATTTTTAGCCCCGCAGGCTCAAAGCCAGATACCGGAGCAACTGAGGAAATACCAATTGCACCAAAAATTTCGCCACTTAAAGGGTTACCAACTTCTTCTGGACTTGTCTGCAGCCACCCTTGAGTGCTTTTATACTGCCAGCCTATATGTTGACCTTCGGGCAGAAACTTTACAACAAATTCACTCAGCTCCGCGGCATCTAACTCCTTGCCAAATTCCGCAGGCAAATTCACGCTCATGCCTACAAGGTCGGTTTGCACGACCAAATTGGAAACTTCACCTCGCATAGATAAATTCAAGCGAGAAGAAAATTCAGCCTCACCCTGCAATACCGTGGGTGCGTCAACGCTAAGTAGTTGTAGCGCCTTTTCGGCATTGACCCGCCCATCAATATCAATGTGCAACCATTCCTCGTCACTACTTGAAGCGATCACAGAAGGGCGATCAAACATTGAAGCATTCAATTGCCCGTGAAAGTGGTGTGGAAGAGTGAAGCTAGCAGGACCGCTGATATCTGCGACAGCCAATCTATAGCCCGGCAAATCTAAAGAGAGATCGGATATTTGCAAACTTACATTCGCCACCAAATCCTTCGCCGACAGATTAGGTATTGGGTTTAGGTCGACAGCTTTACTGATATTTGGAGCAGCACCTTGAACCAACGGCACTTCCAAGTGAGCAACCATAGCAATTTCACCCTCGCCTATTGCCCGCCAATCGTCTTCAATAAAGCCCATTATTTCTTTCAGGGGAGAAGCACGGATAAAATCTAACGCTACCTGCCCCGTCGGCGTTGCAGAAAAATCTACCGAAATAATACCCATCTTATCGATATGAGCTTTCGCTTGGGTAAATTCGATTCCAAAGGATTCACCTTCAAGATCTTCTACAACAGTTTCTAACCCAAGAACTCGGAGGCGTCCTTGAGCTTTCGAAATGTCCGGCCAGCCCTGTAAATAGTTCACTTGAACAGAATGAAAATCAGCGGATAACTCAAAACGCCGGTCGAACTTACGCTCAGGTTCAACATGAATTTGGCTTTGCAGAGCTATCTCGACATTGTCAAAGTGACCGTTCTTCGGCGCGGTTTTCAACCAGGTGTAAAGGCCTGTACTGAGTTTATAGGGCACATAACTTTGGGCGTGATCCAACTCAGCCGTGTCTACTTTCACCCTAACAACCACTCTTTGCTCGTACTTCTCTAAAGGTCTGCTGGTTGCAAAAGCCCCGGATATTGTAGTGTCACCCCTCTGGGCGACAATCTTCTCTCCGCGCAACGCAACATATCCAGGCCGAATAATGAGCGACAATTCGCCAACTGCGCTGTCCAATTGCCACGAGTCATAAAATAGATCTGGGAAAAGCATGGTCATATCCTGACCACGCACCGACATGCCAATATGTCCTGAATCGCCCCATATCTTAGCGTTTGCGTTACTTAGCGAGGGCACGCCTCGATAGCCTTGAAATTGACCTTTCGCCACCTCAGCGGCGTAACCAAACCCTAACTCAGAGTCGGCGAATAAATACAGGTCTTGTGCAGACCCTGATGCTTTGAGCGCATTAAGCCATTCCGACAATACGTGAGATGGATCCGCGGCTTCTATGAGAAATTCACTAATGGCACCGAGGTTCTGAGTTGCTGACCAAATTTCGAGGGCGGGCTTAGCTTTGGCTCCGCCAAAGGACCTACTGTTGGCCTCTAGGTCTAAGCGCAAAAGAAAATCAGATAACTCAATGGAGCTAGATGAATTGGATAATTCAATTTGCGACAGGGCGCCAACAAAGTGACGATCTAAACTCCGCAGCTGCAAAACGAAATCTACAACAATCTCATTAGACAGTAGCGTTGACTTGGATGCCACAATACGAACATTAGTCTGACCACTGGTTCTATTGCCCTTCAATGCGCTCAAGTAGCCATCACTCAGCGTTAGCAATAGCTCACTGTCTGTAACCAATCCGGCCGGGAGCGTCAAACTACCCCCAGCAAAATATTGCTCGGAATAAGTGTCAGGCACACTGGAGTCGAGCTCGTAAATATAACCAATTGTTAACGGTTGAGCAGCCGCCCTCGCCAACCCTACAACTATATGACCAAAGCGCTCATGACCGCGATTGGCTAAATCTAGACTTATAGAATAGGTTTGAGATTCAGCCCCACTAGGCGTCAGATATACATTTGCCGTGCCTAGTATGCGCTCACCCTTGGTAACGACTTTTTCTAGGTCAAACGGCAAGTCCACGTTACCTTGATTACGTAACCGCCAACCACTCGAAGTCTGATCTAGGTACAAGTCGAACTGATCCCACCTGAGCAACGCTGGGATCCATGTTGCCTGCACCAAGCTTTCAATGAAGGCAACTTCAAATTTTAGAGCTTCAATATGACCAGCACCAAATTCTAGCTTGGCAATTTCAATAACCGGATTGAGCCCTCGCCAAGACGCCGAAACACCGGAAACTTTCACATTCAACGGGGCAAGGGCCGAGTTTATGTCATCGGCAAAGTCAGAGGCGAAATTTACGCCGACTCTTCCCAAGCCCTGTACCACGGCAAGAATCAACACCAGCGTTGTACAAAGTATGAGCAGGGGGCGAAGCACAAATTTCTGCACTGACCTTCGCAAGCCTTGGGAATTTTGTGAGGGTAACGAGTTCAACCCCAATACCTTTGCATAGTAGCCAAGATAACGCCGACCCAAGTGATTGCTCGTAGCGTCATTATTTGGGGTTGGATGAGGTCTGTAATTTTAATGATCCAATTCACAGGGCAGAGTCGTCGGAAAATCGAATATCGAAATACCCAGAGACAATGGCCGGGTTAGGTTTAAATTTAATCACGCAATTGAGCGTTGCAGAAACTTGAGCCAAGAACTTTGCATCCTCATCTAAAAAGCGCCCAATAACTGCATCATGAGCTGTGACAATACATACCCTCGTACCTGCGCACTTTTCTTCGTTTAGTGCATGTCGAGCAAAAATTTCCCGCAGTATTTCCATGCACGTTGATTCGGCAGATACAATACTGCCCGTACCCGTACACTTATCACAGGGTACGCAAACCGTTTGCTCTAAGCTCTTGCGAGTTCGCTTTCGGCTCATTAGCACAAGCCCCAACTGAGAGAAGTCATCACAAAATGTTTTGCACGGATCTTTCTCTAAACCTAGCTTTAGTGCTGCCAAAACCTCTTGACGGTGTTTCGATTCAAGCATATCTATGAAGTCGATAACAATTATACCGCCCAAATTGCGCAACCGAAGCTGCCTAGGAATACTCATGGCAGCTTCCAAATTGGTTTTAAAAACCGTCTCTTCTAAATCTGCGCCGCTAACAAAACCGTTGGTGTTAACGTCAATACTAACAAGGGCCTCGGTCTGTTCAATAACCAAGGAACCACCGCTCGGCAAACTTACCGTAGGTTCAAGCGCTCGGGCAATTTCGCCCTCAACGGCATACCGCTCGAAAATCGGCACGTCATCCTGATAAGAGTACAAACGCGGCAAAAACTCCGGAGCATAGGTTTGCATGTACTCTCGTATGCGCAAAAACGTGGTTTGATCGTCTACGGCAATACGTTGGGTTGTTTTGCCCACTAAGTCACGAATCAAGCGATTTTGGATTGGCAACTCTGTATAAACTATATTCGGTGCCTTAATGTTTTTTGTATCGTATTGAATGGTGGACCAGATGCGTTGTAGCAATTCAAAGTCTTCAAGCAACACACGCTCATCTGCACCGTCGCTAATTGTTCGTGCGATAACGCCTGTTTGAGTTTTCTCCACCAACGGCCTGAGCCAGCGATAAAGGCGAATCCTCTCGTCATCGTTTTCAATCCGCTGAGATATTCCCACATGGTTCTTATAAGGCGTTAAAACCAAAAACTTTGCGGCAATTGCAATACGCGTAGTAAGGCGTGGCCCCTTTTTTCCCAGAGGATCCTTAACCACCTGAACAAGAATGGTTTGTCCATCATGCAAAAGGCTACGGATATTTGGTTTAGTTTTAGTAGGCGCAACATCACCTAAATCATCTGCGGCTATCATGAGGGAAGACTGAATATCTGCTGCGTGCAGAAACCCAGGGCGATCAAGGCCTATATCAACAAAAGCGGCCTGCATTCCAGGAACAATACGCACAACTTTACCAAGGTAGATATTGCCAGTAGCACTGTAGCCGCTGGAGCGTGCCATATGAATTTCTTGCAATGCTCCACTGACGATCAGTGCCACCCGAGTCTCGAAAGAATTGACGTTGATTAATAGCTCTTCAGACATTTGCGCGCATGGTCCATGTATCAATGTCAAAACTGCGCAGCAAATTTTCAGTTTCAAACACGGGCAATCCAACTATCGCTGTATAACTGCCCTCTATTTTGTCACAAAAGATCGCGCCAAGACCCTGAATAGCATAGCCACCGGCTTTGTCGTGAGGTTCACCTGATTGCCAGTAAGCTTGCGCTTCAGCAGGAGTAATTGAACGAAAAGAAACCTGACTGGTGACCACTACAGATTCGTTACGCACACCGTCATAGACTGCCACACCGGTCATTACTTGGTGGGTTTGTGCCGAGAGACTGCGCAACATCCAGATGCCTTCGTCAGCATTAGTTGGTTTACCCAGCAATTTGCCTTCATGCACAACTATCGTATCAGCGCCCAGTGAGATAAACCCATCAGTCCACCCGACCTTAGCCTTACTTAGAGCCAGTCGCGCAACATAGATATCAGGTGCTTCGCCTCGAATGGGCGTTTCATCAACTTCAGGATGACTGACCGAAAAATCCAGACCAATTTGCTTAAGTAATTCAGCTCGACGAGGAGAACTTGAGGAAAGCATAAGCTGCTTAGCCAAATAGTCGACCACTAGTTATTCCTTGCGCCTATGAACATCAATAAAAGTCGGCTTAGAAAAGGCCAAAAAAGCGCACTAATCATCGCAGTTGTCAGAGGCAAAATATCCCAAGGTTGATCCGCAACAAAATGCATAACAAAGGCTCGAAACACTTCTGCAAAAAAGACTATCAAAAAAATCATCATTGATTGTTGCACCATTGAATGCATCTGATGACGTTGATGGAATCGCCAAACGAAAAAGGTTATTGAAGCAAAAATAGCGCCATTAACTCCGAAGGGCTCATTTAGCAGAACATCTGCGAAGAGGCCAAAAATCCAACTAAAAATAATGCCACGACGATAGGTGGTTTGATCATCAGATTGCCGAGGAGAACCAAATAACAAGGCAAAGAGCAAGCCCTTCCGGTACGGCAGCTGCTGCGCCCAAAAAAAGCAAATGAGCAAAATCCATTGGGGGCGAATATAACTGAGCCAGGCAATAGGTTCGCCCGGCAGGCGTGCCACCGCCAGAACAAAACTCAGCAGTACACTCAGGGTTAACACTATGCCTAGGGCGGGAGAACTCATTGCGCAAAGGCCTGAGTCGAAGTGGATTTAACACCGCTCTCAACCGAAGCACTATTACCCTCAAGTTCAGGCATGATCACCAATACGTGACCAGTACTGTTTAGTTGAGCACTGGGCCTAACTTCCACTTGTGCGTAAGTTAAGCCGGACCCGTTGGATACAGCGCGCACTACCCCTAGAGGGTAACCGTCAGGAAACCGCCCACCGAAACCTGATGTTTCAATTAGATCACCAATTACGATGTCTGTAGATATTGACACATTTTCTAAGAGCAACGTTTCTTCTTCACCGGTGCCGCCTGCTATTAGTCGAGTACCCGTACGATTTATCCTGGCTGGAACTGCATGATCACGATCTATTAACAAAAGTACTCGACTCGAATACGAGCCGACGCTGACTACTTGTCCAAATAGGCCCTGGGCGTCTACCACCCCCAAACCGTCAACAATGCCATCAGCGCTGCCCTTGTCGATAATAACCTGATGAGTATAGGCGTTAGGCACCGAACCAATAATTTCTGCAATCACTGCATTACCCGGCAATTTTTTGCGCGAACCCAGTAACTCCCGCAATCGATCATTTTCCGACTTCAAAGCAGTATAACGTTGGACCTGCAGTGATTGCAGAGCCAACAATTTTTGCATCTGTACATTTTGTTCTTGCAATGATGATCGGTCAGAAGCCAAATCTTGGACATTATCCGTGGCTAAATAAGGCGCTTCAGCCAGATAATAAATAAGGGAGGCAGGGGTAGAGAGCGTCGCACGGGCTTGTTTCAAAGCCTGTTCAACTTTTACAGAAGTGGCATTTTGAGTATCGAAAGATTGTTTCCAAAAAGCGTCTAGATAAATTAGCACGAAAGACAACCCAAGCAGACTCAGCAGAATAAAGCCTGCACCTGACTGCTTCGCAAACAGAGTCTTAATTTTCGCTTTCCCTCATCTTACGGCTTAAGCAACTGCCTGCGCCTTTATCTAAGTAAGCACCACTGCACCCCGTCTAATCGAGGCCGCGGTTTACAAGGCACCATTTAATTCTTTGCCCGCTACCGCGAAGCATTTCAATATCCTGAACGTTACCAACTATGTGATAAGCGGCGCTGCTATAAAAACGTTAAGATGTTGAGAGCAAGTCCGCATTACCTGTTTCATCCATTAACTCTAAAGCCTTACCGCCGCCGCGGGCAACACAAGTCAGCGGGTCTTCGGCAATGATAACTGGGAGGCCAGTTTCTTCAGCAAGTAAAACATCCAGGTCTCTTAGCAACGCCCCGCCACCGGTCAGTACCATGCCTGTCTCTGCAATATCCGATGCCAGCTCTGGCGGACATTGCTCCAACGCCCCCTTTACTGCCTGAACAATCATAGACAAAGGCTCTTGCAGGGATTCTAAAATCTCATTGCTGTTCAGCGTAAAGCTGCGAGGAATACCTTCGGCCAAATTACGTCCACGCACATCAATCTCTCTAATGTCTTTTTGCGGATACGCTGCGCCCACTTCTTGTTTAATTCTTTCCGCAGTTGCTTCACCAATCAAACTACCTTGAGTGCGTCTAACAAATGAAACAATAGACTCATCAAAACGGTCGCCGCCTACGCGAACGGACTCAGAAAATACGACACCGTTCAGAGATATAATGGCGATCTCAGTGGTCCCACCACCAATGTCTACCACCATGGTGCCTACAGCTTCATGCACGGGTAAACCTGCACCTATTGCTGCGGCCATAGGCTCTTCCACTAAACGCACATCCCGCGCACCTGCAGAGAGAGCACTCTCACGAATTGCCCGTCGCTCCACTTCCGTAGATTTACACGGCACACAAATCAGCACTCTGGGGCTAGGTCGAATCCACGAATTTTCATGAACTTTGGTAATAAAATACTTGAGCATTTTTTCCGTCACCAGGAAGTCAGCAATAACACCGTCTTTCAACGGGCGGATTGCGGTGATGTTTCCCGGCGTTCTACCCAACATGCGTTTTGCATCTATGCCTACAGCAGCAACGCTTTTTTGGTTGCCACTAATACGCAAAGCAACGACAGATGGTTCGTTTAGTACAATGCCCTGATCGCGCACATAAATCAGGGTATTCGCGGTGCCTAAATCAATAGACAAATCGCGGGAAAATAGACCACGGAAATTCTTCAGCATTACGGCCTCAAGCAAGAGATAGATAATCACCCATGATAGGCATTACTAGGCACAAAAGCACGGAATCGCTGAACAAATAGCGGGTTATTTTACGATCAAAAATGCCGCCCTAGAAAGGCTGAGAGCGGCCGACATGCCAACTTTGCGCAAAAGCTCGCAAAACATCACTGAAAAAAAGTTTTACCCGCAGCCTGTGCGGATCATTCGCCTACGAAACGGAGGCCAAATTGGCATAAATTTGTGCTCAAGCGAGGCTCTGATCGGTAAATAATTCGGCATTAAGGCATTGGTGATAACAACAATTCAGCATTTTTCTAGGTCCTGGTTTACACTAGGGTTTGTTCCAATAATGACTCTCGCAACCCGTAGTGAATGAATCGCATATGACCGATCAAAACAACGCAGAAATAAACATAACGCACCTTGCACGCTTAGGCAGGCTGGCGATACCCAAGTTAAGTCATGCAAGCACCGAGCAAGAATTAGAAAATATCATTGCCATGATTGATGCAATGCAGAGCGTGAATACAGATGGCGTAGAACCACTCTCGCACCCATTAGATTCTGAACAGCTATTGCGCGCCGATGTGGTTTCAGAGCCTGATTCGAGAACAGCCTTTCAAAGCAATGCCCCAAAAACTGAAGACGGCTACTATTTAGTGCCTCGGGTGGTAGATTAAATCGTGACATTAGAAAAATTTACGTCGTTAAGAGACATGAGCGCAGGATTAGAAGCCGGCGAATATACCAGTGTAGAACTTACCAACGCTCACTTAGACGATATTGAGCTAAGAAATTCAGCGAGCAATAGCTTTATTACGATTGCCCGCGAACACGCATTAAAGCAGGCCAAAGCTGCGGATGCGCAAAGAGCCAACGGCAACCCCACACCACTCACGGGCATTCCAATAGCGCACAAAGATATTTTTTGTACCGAAGGTCTTTTGACCACCTGCGGATCGAAAATGCTGAGTAATTTTCACGCGCCTTACAATTCAACCATGGTCGAGCGGCTCAATGCCGCGGGCATTGTCACTGTTGGTAAGACCAATATGGATGAGTTCGCTATGGGCTCTTCCAATGAGAACAGCTTTTTTGGCCCAGTCACCAATCCATGGGATAGATCTCGGGTACCCGGTGGATCGTCCGGCGGTTCCGCATCTGCCGTGGCCGATGGACTGGTTGCTTGTGCGACAGGCACAGACACAGGCGGATCTATTCGCCAACCAGCTGCGTTTTGCGGCATAACTGGTTTAAAACCAACCTACGGACGGATTTCTCGCTACGGCATGATTGCCTTCGCTTCAAGCCTTGACCAAGCCGGCCCAATGACCAGAACCGCCGAAGACGCAGCCTTAATGTTGAGCTACATGTCTGGCTTTGACCCGCGTGATTCAACCAGTGCAAATCGTCAAGACGATTGGCTAACGGCTATTGCCCACAACGGCATTCCCAAATTAGACCGGCCGTTGAGCATTGGATTGCCGAAAGAATATTTCGCTGATTTAGCCAATGCGGAAATCATCGAGGCTGCTCAAGCCGAGTTAGCAAAAAATGGGCACACTTTTAAAGAAGTCAGCCTGCCTCATACCCAAGCAGCAATACCTACCTATTATGTACTGGCATCTGCCGAGGCATCGACAAACTTATCCCGTTATGACGGCGTACGTTATGGTCACCGCTGCAACAACCCCACTTCATTACAAGACCTTTACGAGCGCTCAAGAAGCGAAGGCTTTGGCGAGGAAGTTAAGCGCAGAATTTTGACTGGCACTTATACCCTTTCGGTCGGCTATTTCGATGCCTATTACATTAAGGCACAGAAAATTCGCAGATTGATTTCCAACGACTTCAATAAAGCCTTTGAAGAAGTAGATTTGCTAATGACCCCAACAAGCCCCACGCCAGCATTTAGGTTGAATGAGCACGCCCAAGATCCCGTAGCCATGTATCAGCAAGACCTGTATACCGTGCCCACCAGCCTTGCGGGGCTGCCAGCTTTGTCTATGCCATGCGGATTTGTAAATGGCCTACCTATTGGCATGCAACTTATCGGCCCGGCTTTTCGTGAAGATACAATTCTCAGCGTAGCTGCTCAGTTCCAACAAATTACGGATTGGCATAAACGTCACCCAGGAGAAACAGCGTGAATTGGGAAAGTGTCATAGGGCTAGAAATCCATGTTCAGCTAGCTACCAATAGTAAAATTTTTTCAGGCGCCAGCACCCATTATGGTGCCGAGCCAAACGCCCAAGCCTGCGCGGTAGATTTAGGTTTACCTGGCGTGTTACCGGTCCTCAATGAACGCGCCGTAGAAATGGCGATAAAGTTCGGTTTAGCCATTGGTGCCAAGATTAATCTGCATTCTGTTTTCGACAGAAAAAATTACTTTTATCCAGACCTTCCCAAGGGCTATCAGATCAGCCAATTCGAAACCCCCATTGTGGGCGAAGGCTCTATTGTAATTGCCTTGGAAGACGGGCGAGAACGTACCATTGGTGTCACTCGAGCACACCTAGAAGAAGATGCAGGCAAATCTATTCATGATTTGTTTCCAGAGCAAACCGGCATAGACCTAAACCGCACCGGCACCCCCCTTTTAGAAATTGTTTCCGAACCTGACTTCCGTACGTCGAAAGAAGCCTCCGCTTACTTTCGTCAGATGCACACCTTAGTACGCTACCTGCAAATCTGTGACGGCAACTTAGCCGAAGGCAGTATGCGTTGTGACGCCAACGTATCTGTTCGCCCTTATGGACAAGAGGCGTTTGGCGAACGAACGGAAATCAAAAACATCAATTCCTTCCGTTTCGTAGAACGCGCTATTGATTACGAAATTGGTCGGCAAATCGACGTACTAGAAAGCGGCGGCATCATTGAAAGAGAAACGCGCTTATTCGACCCAGACAAGGATGAAACCCGCTCTATGCGCAGTAAGGAGTTCAGCGAGGACTATCGTTACTTCCCAGATCCTGACCTACTGCCGTTAACATTCAGCCAAGCGCTTGTAGATAAAATTGCTCTGACATTACCAGAATTACCTGATGCTAAGCGCACACGATATATAGAGGAATTAGGGCTTTCTGAATACGATGCCCGTGGCTTGAGTGGCGACCTAGATCGCTCAGAATATTTTGAAATAGTGATTAACGGCTGCAAAAATGCAAAGCAAGCGACCAATTGGATTATGGGTGATCTATCAGCCTACTTAAATCGGCATAATCTTGAGATCAGCGCGAGCCCCGTTGCAGCTGCGCAATTAGCCGCGCTCATTGCGCGCTTGGATGACCAAACACTTTCCTCAAAAACAGCCAAGGCTTTGTTTGATGGGCTTTGGAATAAGGCCGATAGCAACCAAGACGTTGACGCTTTAATCGAAGAAATGAACCTAGCCCAAGTCAGTGACAATGGTGAGCTGACCGGGATTATCGAAAAACTCATTAATGATAACCCCTCGCAATTTGAAGAGCTGCGCAACGGTAAAGAAAAAATGCTCGGTTTTTTTGTCGGTCAGGTTATGAAAATGACCCAAGGAAAAGCCAACCCACAGCAGGTCAACGAAATCATTAAAGCCAACTTATAAAAAGCGTTAAAACAACATCTAGAATAAGCTGCGGGCTAGTCGAACCAACAAACTGATTAATGCGTAGAAATTTTTACGCCTAGTCCGCAGCGTTTGGGCGAAATCCTGAGGCTGCGAGCAGCACGTCTCTGCGCGATATTTGACCCACTAGAACGCCATTGTCCACCACCGGATACCGGCGCCGATGTTCCCTGATAAATTTTTCCGCAAGGGTAAATATATCGGTATCTGACGTCACAGTTTCAACATTAGTGCGCATAAAATCCGCGACTATGCCTACTGGTTCGTTGTAATAACTGTCTTGAACAACCACTTGTATCAGATCTACTTCTGACACAATACCCACTAGAGAACCTTCATCATCAACTACCGGAGCACCGGAAATACCGTGCTTGAGTAGGAGGTCCATCGCATCCACAACATTGGTAGTCGTTAAAAAAGTCACCAAATTTACTGCCATACAATCTTTCACTTTAAGTGATTTCACTACATTTTCTCCCAGCTTATTAGCCGTCCGCAAAAATTCGGAGGGAGAGTACGGAAGTTGCCCCGACTCTCACTCCAAGGTTATAGCTCAAAAATCTCATACGATATCGACTGGTAATAATTCGTCCATGCTCGCGTTGATACCACGCTGGGAAATAGATAGCTAATAGAGGGAGACCAATGAGCAGAAAATCATTACCAGCCGTGCCTTAGCTGAAAATTTTAAGAAGTATTACAGCCTACTCTTTGCGTCTTGGCAGAAGCCGCGTCAGTAAACATAAAAATATTGGCGGAGGGGCAAAATCAGGCCATTGGGACTGGGCACTATTCATTGGTCAAAGCATCCAACTGCTTGATCACCAACGGGCCCCCTGTGAACTGCCTCTAGCTCTCTGCGCCTTCTATCGACATAGTCTATATCTAGAAGGCGTGGCCACTTGATCGGCAAGGCAATTGCTTTTTGGGCGACCGCTCCAATTTGGAGCGTCTCAAGTTATTCGCTTAGGCGGCGTTCTAGCTTTGCACTCGCCTCTCCTTGAGCGACGCAATCACCTCCAAAGCGCTTTGCAAGGCCGAGGAGTGGGCTCACCGTCGAGCAGCAGACCTTTAGCGACTCGTCTTAAAGCCACCGTAATCTTTGCGGCAATTGCACACTGAAGCAGCTGCGTAAAAGAAAACTAGACTCTAAGGCTAGCTTTCTAAACCGGCCAAAATCGCGCGAATGCGCTTGGCGTTAGCACCTAAGTCCGACTGTCCTACTCGGGATACGCTGCGAACATCAACAATAGAACCGTTTACTGTTGAACGAACGCGCACAACAACATCATCTTTGAAACCAAACCAAAATGTTGTCGCGGTGGCCTCGATCATACCTGCTGCCGTATCTTCATTAACGATCTCAAGACCCAAATCTTGCAGAACAATCATTGCTTGATTAAACAAGACCTTGGTTGGCTGAGAACTAACTAAAGTTTTAACTTCTGGATAAGCGGCCTGTTGTTGCGCAGCTAAAACTTCGGCGTCATAGGCCAGTGGGTTTGCGCCTTCTGCCTCTCGAACAGCGATCAACTTATTAAAAACCGGGGGCTCTATAGTGTCGGTGGAAATATTATGAATTACTGGAACAGATGTAACTGCCGAATACTGGACACCCAACTGGGCAAGGATCACTGCACTCAACAAAATACCAATCAAAATGCCTGAACGCTCAGCCCGCAGTCCTTTACGCAAACATACGACATAAGCAATGATGCCCAAAAACAGACCCATTACTGACAATACCGCACCGCCAGTCAAAAAAGTAAAGCCGGTACCATAGGGCCATAAGCCAATGCGCACGCCTATTGCGCCAACCAGCACACAGCAGACCGCCACAACACCACCTACCAGTATTGCTTTCGCCCACCAACGGCGGTCATCAATCATCGAGTCAGTCATATCTAATTTCCTTTAACAGTAGACAAGCCTATACGGCTTCTGTGTTTTAGTTTTCGTCACAATAGTTTCAAAAGCGCTGAGGGCGTCATTAGCTAATGGTGGCGCCACCATCAACGACAAAATTTTGCCCTGTAGTAAAAGACCCAGCTGCAGAAGCTAAATAAACTGCTGCCCCGGCAATCTCACGAGGCTCACCAATACGCTTAAGCGGATCGCCTGCCGTGCGCGCCTTCAAAACTTCCGGATCTTCCCATAGAGCTCTAGCAAAATCAGTACGCACTAATCCTGGAGAGATCGCATTGACCCGAACGTTGTCACGACCATACTCTGTCGCAAGGTTGCGTACCAGTTGCAGATCAGCCGCTTTGGATATGCAGTACGCGCCGAGCACTGGGCTGCCACGCAAACCGCCAATACTCGAAACGATAATAATGGCGCCGTCCTTACGCTCCTTCATTTCGGGCAGAACCATATTCACCAACCAATGGTTAGACTTTATATTCACGCCCAAAATTTTATCGAAAGCTTCGTCCGGTAGATCCTGCATGGAACCGTAGAAGGGATTCACTGCAGCGTTACAAATCAGGATATCAATTTTACCGAGCTTCTCACGCGTGGTATCTACCAATCGCTGCAACTCTTCTTTGTGGCTGATGTTTGCGGGTATAGCCACGGCGCCGCCAGTACTGTTGCTGGCATCCGCCGCCACCTCAATATTAATGGCGTTAGCAACTTCTTCGCAAATATCAGCTTTGCGGCTGCTGATAACTACCTTAGCACCGTGCCGTGCCATTTCTTCAGCAATTGCACGCCCGATGCCTTTACTGGAGCCGGTGATAAGAGCGACTTTATTGGAGAGATCGAAAAGGTTGCTAGTCATGGACATGGCCTATATTACTTGATGATTGGATATTAGATGTGTGAGGAAAACAAAATACGTCGACAATTTCCACTTTTTTGCAGCCCTAATAGCTAGGTTAGATACGTTTTAGTAGATTTGGTTTATAGTGCCGCGCTTAGCAAACAAGTAATCTTGAGCGCTAACAACCTAATAAATCATTTCGATAGGAAAAAACCGTGACCGCACAATCTATGGAAGAGTTGGTATCTCTGGCTAAACGCCGGGGTTTTATTTTTCAATCCAGCGATATTTATGGCGGGCTGCAAGGGGTTTATGACTATGGCCCCTTAGGCGTGGAACTGAAAAACAACCTTAAAGCTGCTTGGTGGCGGGCGATGGTTTATGAGCGCGACGATATCGAAGGATTAGACGCGGCAATTTTGACCAATCCAACAACCCTAAGACACTCCGGTCACGAAGCTACTTTTACAGATCCCTTAGTTGATTGCAGAACCTGCAAAAGTCGTTGGCGCGCAGACCACTTGGAAGGCAACACTTGCCCAGGCTGTAATTCAGAAGATTTAACAGAGCCCAGGCCTTTTAACTTAATGTTTAAGACCCAAGTTGGTCCCGTCCAAGATGACGACGGCAACTTTGCTTACCTCCGACCAGAAACTGCCCAAGCGATCTTTACTAACTTCAAAAATGTAGTGGATTCGACTTCGCCTAAACTACCCTTTGGCATTGCACAGATAGGCAAGGCGTTCCGTAATGAGATCACGCCACGCAACTTTATCTTCAGGGTAAGAGAGTTCGAACAAATGGAACTCGAATTTTTTGTCATGGCTGGCGAAGACGAAGAGTGGCACAAAACTTGGGTTGAAACGCGACTTGCTTGGTGGGCGGAGCAAGGCGTAAATTCTGACAACTTAGAGCTATACCACGTGCCAGCGGATGAGTTGGCGCATTACAGCAAGGCAACAGTAGATGTAATGTACCGGTTCCCGCACGGCGTTGAGGAATTGGAAGGCATTGCGAATAGGACAGACTTCGACCTAGGTTCACACACTAAGAACCAAGGCGACTATGACATCACTTCAAAGGTTGAACCTAATACAGATTCTAACGCTAAGTTGGTAATGCAAGATCTGGAGAATAAGCGCTGGCATATTCCTTACGTTATTGAGCCTTCTGCGGGTGTTGATCGTGGCGTGCTAGCAATTATGAATGAGGCCTACAAAGTAGAAACTTTGGAGAACGGCTCCGAGCGCACGGTAATGTCATTTAAACCGCATTTGGCGCCTATTAAGGTAGCGATTTTACCTCTGAAGAGAAATCACGAGGGCATAGTCAGCAAAGCGAAGGCCATCAAGAAAGATCTGATGAAGCTTGGCTTGGGCAGAATTTTTTATGAAGACACAGGCAACATCGGTAAAGGTTACCGGCGTCACGACGAGGTAGGTACACCACTGTGCGTAACTGTTGATTTTCAAACCGTTGAAGAAGATGACACCGTCACCATACGTAATCGTGACACGATGGCCCAAGAGCGAATTGCAGTTTCTGAGCTACCCGCATACGTCAGATCGTTTATGCAGGGCTAAAAGTTAATTAGGGGTCACGGTGGGCGCTAGAGCATCTCTGCTCTAGCGTATCGGCAAGGCATTTGTGTCACACCGCCGCGACTCTTCAGTTCATTCTGCCTACTTATACTTTAAGGGACTTTTGGTTTTAAGCGTTCTTTTGCCGTGCTCTTTTGCCGCGTTCTTTTACCGCGCTCTTTCTAACTTGCTTTTTGGGGAGGGGGGTAGACATGCAAAGGGCAATGCACTTGTGCAAACACGTTAACCCTTTGAACATTTCTTTGGTTTTGTCTTTGGTTTTGTCTTTCGCTTAGCCTTTCACTTTAGCTACTTCCTGACGTCTTACTATTAGCTTTTGATATGGTGGGCCCACCAGGACTCGAACCTGGGACCAATGGATTCACATT
>OJIR01000046.1_pt1 | contig 40828 bp, 32 predicted proteins | sample 1595711 | NCBI WGS metagenome assembly OJIR01 (sample SAMN05416846, study PRJEB24817) | seawater metagenome | isolation source: Sea water | place: Canada:Atlantic | collected 2013-07
TAATTAAATACTTTGAAGAGACATGAAAATGGTGGGCCTTCGCAGACTTGAACTGGAATGTGGTATAGAAAATAGCCCCACCAAATTTAGAACCATCAAGAACGTTTATTTTCATAGAGTTAAAGTTAGCATCGTAGCTAATTCAATATGCGAGATTCTCTTACATTGAATTAGCTATTTCCTTAACCTAAAACGTTGGTTTATTAACTTTGATCGCAATTAAAAAAATGACTCTACTTGAGATATTTCATCGAATGTATAAAAGTGAAAACGTTGTTCTTCATATGTTCTGCGCTCTTCTGATGACATCATAGAACTTAATAGAGATTCGAATTTTTCTTCACATAAATTATCTAAATTAAAACCAAAATGGTTTCTTAATAAGCCTACCAAAATATGGTGTTTCATATTTGTTGCCACCAACAATTCTTTAACAGTTATACAGCTCTCAAAATCGTAAGACTCAAATAATGAATTAGTAACAAGCTGATTAAGTCGATCAGTTAACCCTAGATATTGAATTGGCAGTTTTATAATAGGAATTTCAAGGTAATCAGGTATTAGCCTTATATTTGTTAAACATTCTATAGGGTTCGATTCTAGTGCAGAAATAGCATCCAAAACTATGCAAGAACATAAACCTGTTTGCTCTGCGATATCAGTTATAGATTCATAACGATATGCAAATGTCAGGTGATTTATAAATTTTGCTAAATTATTTACTTGATCCAAATATTTGATTGGGATTGTATATTCAGGTTGTTGTTCTAAATTGAGCGAATAATATGATTCAAATACTTTTTTAAAATCATTTTTGATAAAAGATGACAATTGATCATTCTTACAGGTAGGGCAATTCATAATAATTCTCCAACCAATAAGGCCTACAAAACGCTTATTGTGCAAAATATTACAAATTGTTCGGATGCGCGGCTTCGCCGTTTTAATAGTAGACGCAGGCTTCCCGAAAGCCTTTAATCAATATCTTAAACATTTATTTCTTTGGGTCAATGATGTTTTTGAACTCATCCAAAGGCATATTTAATATGCAAGAAATTAAACCTAATCTATCAAACTCTTTTAAATATTCTATAGCATCAAATGCTTCATTAATTGAAAGCCAGTTACGTTGAAGACTGATTAAACATTCAGGTGTTGTTGTGAAGTCTAAAAGGTTGATTGTATCTTGCTTGATAGTACCTTTTGTAATGTGCTCTTTTAGATCTTTTAAAGATTTATATCCATAAAAATCAATCGCAATTGTGCGCTGTGCTTGGTTTAACTTACAATCAGTAAAGTTACTCAAGCGTCGGGCTTGTCGTTTAAGGATTTTCTCATATGTGGATATTTCTTCAGGCACTAAAAGTCTCCTAAAGTACCGAAAAATCCACAACATATTCGTTACTTAAGAGGTTTTAGCTAATTTTTACAATGGGCTTTCGCTTTGTTTTTGTGGTCACTGGCTGCCATATCAGCCTCTATATATTAAAATACAATTAATAATATTTAGGTTAACTTTTTAATAATAACTTCATAATAAATGAAAATATATTATTAAAGCTAATTAACTAGTTAAATATTAACTACTGGATTTTCATTGGAAAGTATTTCATGTCAAAAGAAATTATCTATAGAGTAAACGAAGTTTTTGAAACACTTCAAGGAGAAGGTTCCTTTACAGGTCAACCTTCAATTTTTATAAGATTGCAGGGGTGCCCTGTCGGGTGCTCATGGTGTGATACGAAACATACATGGGAAATATCACTTGAAGACGAAGTGGACAGAAGTAAAATTGTTTCTAAAAATGCAGAAAATGATAATTGGGGAACATTTACAGTTGAACAATTAAAAGCTCTTTTCATTTCCGAAGGCTACCTAGCTAAGCATGTTGTTATTACTGGTGGCGAACCCTGCATGTATGATTTAACTCCATTATGTTTAGCCCTTGAAAGTAATGACTATAGTTGCCAAGTTGAAACTTCAGGTACCTTCGAAATACAGGTTTCAAATAAATGTTGGGTCACAGTGTCTCCGAAAGTAAATATGAAAGGGGGCTATAAAGTACTGAAGTCAGCGCTTCTTAGAGCTAATGAAATAAAACATCCTGTAGCCACTGAACAGCATATTGATGACCTAATAGTATTGCTTGATGAACACAAAATAGTTGATAAGCAGGTCTATATTCAACCAATAAGTCAGAAAGAAAGAGCTACTAAATTGGCTATAAAATCATGCATAGAGAATAATTGGAGGCTATCTGTTCAAGTACATAAGTATATCGGTATTGAATAACTTTAATTATTTGATATAAAACAACTTGTCCATAAAATAAATCTATTATAGTCTTATTATACAAATAGGATTAATCGTTTGTTATGAGGTGTTTTTCTAAAATATGGAAGTATCGATAGTACATTAAATTACAGTATCTTTGCTCAGTTTTAATAAAATAGTTTCATATATGGGTTGATAACCCAGGCAATAGTTTACTATCTCAAGGAGCAAAGAGTGAATTTAGGTGTAGGTTCTTTAGTCGAAAGTAAAACTGCTTTCACAGGGATAGGTAAAATAGTTTCGATTTCCAGTGAGAATAAAAATGCAATTGTAGGATTTTTTTCTTCACCACGCACACCTCTTTCAAATCAAATAGATGTAGATATTGAGCACCTTAGTTTAGTAACTTCTTTAGATATGAAAGCTGAAGTCTTTGTACAGTTCCCAAGTACACAGACATGGAAAGTAGGCCATTATGATGGTGAAAGACCTGGTAATCGGGCACTAATTAAATTTTCCAAAGAAATGAGCGATAACTATGACTTTACTGAGCTTTTTATTCCCAATGCTTATCCAAATACCGAGTTTAATCCCTGCGATTTTTTAAAAGGTCAAGGTACATCTTCACCATATCTATGTAATATTTTGTCGGAATTCTATCGAGCATACTATGAACAAAAACGTTCATGTAACTCTCTTTCATCACTTATTTCAAGCTCGGTAGAACTGGAAAAGCATCAGCTTGCAGTCGTCTACGAAATACTTAAAGACTCCGAAAAAAAATATCTTTTATGTGACGAAGTAGGCTTGGGAAAAACCATTGAAGCTGGCTTTGTTATTCGTCAGCATGTTCTTGAAGAAGGGCTAGATAGCCGAGTATTAATCTTAGTACCTGACGCCTTAATTGAGCAATGGAATATAGAGTTGACTCAGCGGTTTCACCTAGGGGATTTGCTTAACACTAATCAAGATAACGACCAGCCCAATATTCATATTTGCTCATTTACTAATGTATTAAACTATAATGAGACACCGTCTATGGTGGTAGTCGATGAAGCTCATCATATATCAAACTTTCCTTTCAGTGGAAAACTTACTGAAAAATTCTTGTTTGATTCGATCTCTGACTTAGCTAATGAGGCAGGTGTGACGCTTTTATTAACCGGCACACCAATGGCTGGACACCCATCAGCATACTTTTCACTTCTACATCTACTCAATAAATATAACTTTCCACTCGATGAACAATCAATTGAAACCTTCAGTCAAACCTTGCCCAAGCAAAGTAGGTTTAAGGAAGTTCACCGATTATTTAAGCCTAAAAATAATGATGGCTTAATCGATGGCGCTTTGGATGATCTGGAAGTATTTAATTTGAGTGATAATGTCCTTCAAGAACTGATCGATGAATTAAGGCCGCACGTTGACATTTTTGCAGATGAAGTTGATCAGGATAAACGGGATACACTAATCGATCGATTAGCTCATTATTTTAGCCAAAATTACATCTACGATTACCGAATGCTGAGAAACTCCCGAGCAACAGGATTTGAAGAGTCGCAGAACAATGAAATTGAATTACTATTCCCTGGACTTAAAGCACCAGAACTTATTAGCTGGGGTGCTCCAAATAACGGCTCATATTTAGATGAACACTTTGAGCAATTTCGCTCTGAAGCCATTATTAACACTGATATATTTCATGCTTTAACATTAGATAATTTTAAAGTGTGGTCAGAGGCTCTTTTGACCAGTCCCTTGTGTTTTTCGGAAAAAATTCAGCAGCACGTCACGAATAATGATTTATCAGAAACCGAGTCTGAGCAATGGCAACATATGCTAGAGCAAGCAGGTGATGAGCAAGCCCTTAAAAATGAAGCATTATCGCAAGCACTTATTGGCTGGTTAACTACCAATAATGAAGGTAAGGCTGTAGTATTCTGCGGAGAACAGAAAACAGCAGACGATGTTTATTCATACCTTTGTGATAAATTGAACGTTGATATTGAACGCCATAGTAAACATGAAACTCTAATGTTTAATACTCATGACAATATTCGAGTATTGGTTTGTGATGAAAGAGGTGAAGATGGTTTAAATCTTCAAGGTAAAAAGCGTCTCGCAATTCATTACAGTATACCTATCCTATTGAGTCGCATAGAACAACGAAATGGCCGCTTAAATAGATATAGCGCCTTATCAAAAGGCGTTAGCCCCATTGATACCTATATCCTAGCGCCTAAACGAAATACTTTTTATAGTAAATGGATAGATGCATTAAAAGAAGGTATTGGTTGCTTCGCCTTTTATCGTGCAAATATACAAGATGAAATTGATAAAAAATTAGAAGTTCATATTTGGCCCAAAATTCTTGAAAGCGGCTACGTAGCTTTAGATTCTGCTATAACTGACTTACAAACAACCACAAAAGAGATTTATCGAAGCCGAGAAATCATTTCTCGGCTAGCAACAGTAGACCTTGATGCAGAAAAAGCAGAGAAAATCTTAGCTAAATTGCGTCAATCTGATGAGGTCTTTGAGGAATCAAAAGCACTAAGCAATTGGATTTCTGAGGGGATTTTGTTTAATCAACAAAAAGTTAGTGCTGATCGCTACCGTTTTCGTTATACCCCAGGTCGAACCAAAATGCGCTCATTAACTCTTTTAAATAAATGTATTGTTGGTCTCGATATCGAATCTTCTTCTTACGATGCTCCAGTTACTTATGAACTTTCATTATCGAGGAAAAATAGTGTTGAGAGCGGTAGTTATCCATTAAGGTACGGCCAACCTTTTGTAGATGCGATCGCCGATGCTTCTAAAGCGTCACCATTTGGTAATAGCAGCGCCATTATCCGACAGATCCCGGGAAAAATTGAACCTAAGCTGTTTTTCATTCCTCAGTGGTTAGTTGAGGCGAAAAATTCGTCGCAAGCAGAGCAAATTGCCTTGGACTCATTAAATCCTCCTGTAATATTTTCAGAAATATTTAATGAACTAGGTAGCAGTGAATTGCCAAAGATCATTAAAACACTAGTTTCCGCGTTATATAGTAGTAGTGGTACAAAAGTCTTACATGAAGGGCAACCACTGCCATACAAAGATACTAACATCACGATATCTGCTGAAGAACAACTTGTTGATATTTGGAGTTTAATTGAAGAGCAGGTGGATAAGTCACGTTTGAATACCGCATTAGATTTAACTTACGAGAAGAGTAAAAACTTAGCGATAAAGGCATTTTATGATGGTTCTGATTCAAGAGCTCAAATTCCCCATAAATCCACACTACTGACTCTCAAGTATGTGCTACTTATCGGAGGGTTATCATAATGCGCTTCTGGGACTTTTATCCTTTAGATAAAAAGCCTGATCTTCTAGCTAATATTGAGCATTTTGATGATACTCAGTTTAAAAAAAGACTGGTGCAAGCTATTGACTCAAGTGATCTAAGTTTAAATGAATTTTGGTACTTGGTGAAAGATTTATTGGCGGGAGAAGCTAGTAGTTTAGCGAACTGTCTGTATTTGGGAGTAAGACCGTCCTCTGAGCAATTTCAGTTTGCTCAACGATGTGGCTTAAAGTTTGAAGCAACATCAAATTCAATTGTCTTGAATAGCAATTTGCTTTCAAAATTTGTTAAACCCGTATATCAATTAATCCCAAAGCGTTATTCAGAAGAACCTCTACATGATCCTATATTAAAAAAACTGAATCTTCCATTTTCTACTTACACAAGCCAGGCACAGCAGGAAGCTGTCCGAACGACTCTTTCATCACCACCTGATGCCACAGTCATAGTAAACTTGCCAACCGGTTGCGGTAAAACATTAATAACGGAGGTATTAACTGCCTTTATTAAAACCGATGAGCTTAATATTGTCGTTGTTCCCACAACATCCTTAGCGCTCGACCAAGCACGAAGAATGAAAGCCTTTGTAAAAAATATGGGATTTACCCCAGCAATGGAATACGCTTGGCGAAGTGGTTTAACAAAAGAAGTAAAAGCCCGTATTAAAGACGATATTTTAACTGGGCAGCAACGTGTCTTATTTGTTTCACCTGAGTCTATGGTGGGCGGTATCCTACCAACACTTTTTAAGGCAACAGAGTCACGAAAGCTTAAAAATATTATTTTTGATGAAGCTCACCTAATTGACACTTGGGGAGAGTCCTTTCGCCCAGAATTTCAAAAAGTTGGTGCTTTTATGAATGCACTCACTAAAAAAGGTGGACAGTTTAGAAGGGTATTTTTATCAGCTACTTTTACAGATCAAGCTTTAATTACTATCAAAACTTTGTTTGGCAACCCAGTCAATGAACCAATTTTGGTTAATGGTGCTTTCTTAAGGCCTGAACCAGTTGTACAAAAAATACAGGTTTCTGAAGAGTCTTACATAAAGACAATTACAGATAAAGTCATCTCTAACCCTAAACCATTGATCGTTTATGCATCAACAAAAGCCGATTGCTCAGATATTCATAAACGCTTATTAGCATTGGATATTGCCAGAACTCAAGCTTTTACTGGTGATACTGACGACGCTGATCGGGAAAAGATAATTCGGTCTTGGAGTCAGGATGAGTTAGATATCATAATTGCTACCTCTGCTTTTGGTGTTGGTATAGATAAAAGTGATGTGAGATGCATACTTCATGCTGGCCTTAGTGAAAATATCGATTCCTTTTATCAGGAAATAGGACGAAGTGGGCGTGATGGTAAGGCATCATATTGCGAAGTTATATACCATTCAAAACAACTTAGACGCAGAAGTAAAAATCAAAGAATTGGTACTGAACTTGGCTATAAACGCTGGCACTCAATGTGGAAAGGTAAAGAATTGCTCTCTGAAAATATTTATCAGATAAAAGTCAATACGCAAGCACACCACATTGAACGTAAAACAGATGCTAATGAAACTTGGAACTGGAAAACTCTATTAATGATGCAGCGTGCCGGTTTAATACGACTTTCTTACCCTGATGCAACAAAAGTACCGCGTGAACAAGAAGAATGGAAAGGCTTTTGGAAAGAATTCACCAATAATGTACTGGTTGAGATTTTACACGATAGACACGTGATAGAAGATACTTGGGAAAGTATTGTTGAACCACACCGAAATCAAGAGATTAAACTTGAAAAGAAACGTCTTAATTACCTTCTGAATTGGGTGAACGGTAAAAATCAGTTGTGTGATATTCTCCAAAGGAGTTACCAACTCGATGGTTTTATGCCAAGCAAGGTTTGCGGCACGTGTGATGTCACTAAAAATCGAGAATTGCACAAATATTTAATTGGCCAAAATGTTCGTGTAACGAAAGCGACAGAGAACTTTCCTGAAAATAAACTATTCTATTTTGAGCAATCTAGTCACTCAACAGAAAATATCATCACGGCATTTAGAACAGCGTTCTTAGATGGCAAGGTCTCAATGTTGGTGTGCTCTAAGCGGTTTATGCAACAAGCAGAACCCTATTTGTCGTCACTTAATCAGCACGCTTGGCTATATGCTAGCTTGCAAGATTATTTCAATGACAAACCGTCTCTTAAGGATTACCCGAAGTTTATCGTTCAAGATGACACATTCTATTCTGATACCCCAAAACAACCCGATGAATGGCAAGAAAAACATTCAAATTTTTTTGTTGCAAATGAATTGTTAAGAGATCCTGAAAACTCTCATCGAAAATGGTGGGAATCAGACAATTCCGTACGACAATTAACATATTTAGTGAATTCATAAACATGGCAATTATAAATAATGCGAACCGAGGCAGTCATATTTCTACCTTACTGCTTATCGATGAACTGTTACTCAAGTTTAACAGCAAGCAACCGGAAGAGTTTTTTCCTCGTTCCAAGTTACTAGGCTCTGCAATGCCTGATTCTCTTTATCTAAAAAATGAGAAAGGTGAAGATGGAACCTTTGGGGTGAATACCAATGCTAAAGATAAGATGCGAGAATCTTTAGATTTTTGGACGGAGAATGGCCTTTGGGACTCATCAGAATTAGAGAATGGAGAAAAAGCTTATCAATCCAAATGGCTGACCTCTACTCGACTTAACTTACCTAAGCGCATTTTGGATGTAATTTCGAATCACTATTTTGAAAATGGTCAACTTAAATTTAGCCTAGAAGAATTCTATAACAATGATGAGCTTTCTAGAGATTTCAGCACATTTGTTTTTGCGATGTGTTTTTTTCTTTATCAGGAAGAGTCAACTTTTCAAAATCAAAGTTTTTTAACACAAAGTTCGGCACGTGAATTGATGTCCAGCAGCGTTCAACAAGGTGGTATTCGTATCACATTCAATAAAGCTGAGGAATCTGGTGTAATGGAGTATGGTCACCTGCTAGGCTTTTTTGAGGTTGTAGGAAAGGATCAATATAATGTTGATCCAACACGTTTTATCGAGTGGTATTTAACTGAAATTTTTAACCGAGATAAAGAGTTAAGTATTCAAGAATTCTTAGATAAATTAAATCGAATCCTACCCATTTTTGATACTGGGCCTTATCAACAAAGCCTTCCTAACTACCTAAACATTAAGCGCCCTTCAGTGAACTTTAATGATGGTAGTATACAAATTTCATCAGCGTTAAGCCTTGCTTTATATCGTCTTGAGAAGAAGAAATTGATTCGCCTAGAAGCACGCTCTGATAGTGCTGTTTTGTTTAATCTTAATTTACCAACGTCTTTAACTAAGCAAGTGTCACATATACAATTTTCTGGCGAGGTGAATAAATGAGCATTCAAGCATATTGGCCAAACCTTAACAACATTGAAGAATGTATTTTAAGTGAAGCCGAGCGATTGAGTAACAAACTATTAGTTGCTGTTCACCATCCAATTAAACTTATCTCAACTGAATACGGCACGCAAAAACCAGAAGTTAAATCTCAACAAGATCTGCTGAACCGACTCCTCAATACAAGTGACATTATCCCATTACTAGGTGAGTCAGGTAGTGGGAAATCGCATCTTATCCGATGGCTCCATGCTATTGCCGAAAACCACCCTAAAGCGATTAAAGAAAACTGGCATATTATCCGAATTCCAAAAAATGCCAGTCTTTCTCAAGTTCTTGAAATTATGTTAAGAGACCTTGATGGGGATGTTTTTAAGCAAGCTCGTCAGCGGATTGCTCAAGTGAGCAACTCGCTTAGCGAAGAGGCAACAAGAGATTTATTATTCACCCATATTAATGAAGCCTTAAAAGGAATCCCTGGTGCTCTTAAAAAACAGGGACAGTCTCTAAAAACCGAAGGCAAGCTCACTCCTGAAAAAAATGTAGAAATTAGAAACAAAATAACCTTTGCCGCGCAATTAGATCACTTTTTTGCTGATCCCCATATTAAGGCTAAATTTTCGGGAAAAGGCTCGGTAATTAATAACCGAGTCTCACGCTTAATCGAAATTAAAAGCTATGCGGAGCTTCTCGAAGAACACTTCGAACTATCAGAGCAAGACTTTTTGTTTACATCAGGGGAAGATGTTTCTGTTCATTTAGGTAGTCGAGCAAAAGATGCTTACGGTAACCTTCAACTAGAATCTGATGAGTCAAAACGGAAGATGGCGGCACTAGTAACTAATCAAGCAATAGATAAAGCTTGTAAGCTAATGTTTAATCGCCTATTTCAATTTAGTACCGGGAATTTCCAGGACTTATTTAAAGAAATTCGTAAATATCTGCTGGCAGAAAATAAAACACTAGTTGTACTAGTGGAAGATTTAGCAGCTATTTCTGCGATAGACGATGTTTTGATAGAGAGTCTACTTGAGCAAGATCAAAACGATGGTGAACAAGTGCTCTGCCGTATGAAGTCTGTTATTGCTGCAACAGATGGTTTAGAAAGCTATCAAAACCACAGAAGTACAATCTGGACACGTGGCACCTACGAGTGGCGACTACCATCTGATAATGATGTTAGGCAGTTCCCCGAGCTTACTTTTTCAAGTGACGATGTTCTAGATTTTTGTGCTCGTTACCTTAATGCAGCCCGTCATGGCATTAGCCAAGTTAATCAGTTAGCTGATGTAACAAATGCAGATCATGGTATACCTATATGGGAGCATGCTCTGAATGATTCTGAAGATAAAGTTTTAAAAGAATTCGGTTACGCACCAAATGGTATCCCACTATTTCCCTATAACAAGCAAGCTATTCTTAAACTTGTGAAAAAGCATGTTTTTAGTGGCGGGCGCCCACGGTTTAATCCACGTCTTGCAATCAAACAAGTCCTATTAGCAATTCTTGATAATCATAGCGAAAGCTTTAGAAAAGGACGGTATCCAAGCGCATCATTTGAAGGGACCTTGAGCGAGTTTCGTCATGATGAAACTGCACAATATATCTTAGGACATGTGTCAAATCAGGAAATGGCAACACGACTCGTTGGTTTTATGTCTTTGTATACTGATGGGGGGTCAAAACAAGATAATCTTAATCAGGTGAGCGCAGGCCAGGCTGCTACTTTTAATCTTGATGGAGCAATTTTATCTGATGATGTCACTTCAGAATCTACAGGTGAAATTATTATTGATGATCCTGACGAAGCTCTGCCAATTGCCCCAACTCTGAAAACCTCCCCAAGACCTGTAAAACCGAAAACACAACCAGTTGATGACACTTTAAAGAAAAAAGTTGATGAATGGTTTTCGGGCACCGCTCTATTAGATCCAGGGTTGAGTAATCAACTAAGGCAAGGTTTATATCAGATGCTAGAGCAGCATAAGGGGTCGAGTGACTACTCTGTAGATAAGTCAAATAAATGGGGTCCTAGTAGCAATAAAAGCTTGCTAGATTATGTTTTAAAAGATCGCTTAATCATTAATATTGGTGTTCCTGGCTCTGCTACTAATACCTCTAATAAAAAAATCATTAACGCATTTCCCGAATCGGAATTATCAGACTCGTTAGACTCAATGGATCTTAAGTTACAAATGCTCTCCATCTTAAGGTTCACCGAAAACAACCCAACAGAAAAATCTAAAATGGCGCAAGCTAAAGGTTGGGATTACCCTAATAGCATAGAGGATTATGTACACTATCAAGATTTTGCTCAAAGATGGGTTCCTTCAGCGATGCAAACTTGTTTGAAAGTTGCTAAGCAATCAGCAAGTGTTGCGTTAGAGCAACAAGTTGCTCTGGCAAAGAATTTAGGAATCGACATATCATCTAAACAGCAACGGTTAAATAAGCTTGTACAAACAACCGCACATATCAAGGATAAACTGCCCCCGCCTATCAATGAGCGTCATAGTGAAGTATTAACTAAATGGCTTGAAAGTTGGGAGACTAATCGTACTAAATGGCTACGTACAGTCATGGTAGGTTCAAGTAACGCAATTCACCCTATTGATTTCCAAAGTGCTTTTAAACAAATAAACGATATTGTCAGCACAGCATCGGAATTACAACCTGTAATTAGGGAGCTGAAAGTTGAAGGGCAACTGTTCTCAGAATACCTAGATGGATCGGAGACAAAAGTCGATCTTACCGAGTTATTAGAATCTTTAAGCAGTACTTATAAAAACATTCCGGCCGAAATGAAACCTGAACACAATGTTCAACTACAAACAGTACGAAACAGAATAAAAGACTTAATTAAAACTGTAAGCTCTGATACACCAAAATCAGTGTTAGGATTAAAAAATAGTCCTGATCCAATTAAGCTTTTGCACAAAATTAATGGTGAAGAACTTAAATTATGGAAACTTGTACTCGAAGACTGGAAAGCAATATCCCCTCAAGTTACTCAGAGTATTCAGAAGTTTAATCACGAAAATGGTTCAAACAAAGTAGAGCAATATAAAGGCGCAATAAATCAGCGCTTAATTTTGTTAGAAGCTTCTTTAGATGTATTCGGAGGTTATAGTGAGTCTTAAAAACCAATTAGGCCAAATGCGTAAAGAAATTGAGTATTACCAAGACAGCGCAAATCTTGAAGATAAAAAAGAAGCGCTAAAAGTTATCTCGGCGCGATTAGATAATGCCGGTAAAAAAATAGAAGATGAGGCTCGAAAACATAAGTGCTTAGAAAAAATTGATTGCATTGATTTGCACTATGAGGCTGCTATTGCTCCCTTATCGCAAACAAGAAAAGATTTACAGGCGTTTAAAAACCTATGGTTGCAAGCTGAAGATAGTAGTTTGAATGATGAATATAACACGCTATATTCTTTGACTGAATCCTTGAAAAATACAGCAAAACTGCTTTCTGAAAACCATCTGAAGATTTGGGATGAATGGTCAAGTGAACAAAAAAGCTCAGCTCAAGTCGATGACTTCATTTTAGAGCAGCAGAAAAAAGTGCATGGTGAAGTTGAACTTTACAATCAATACACTAGCGCAAAGCGAGAATTTGACACTCATATGAACAGCTTCGACTTTGAAATTAGCGGATTAGTTCGAATTCAACAGTTCGCAAAAAAATGCGCTGAGTTAAAAGAGCAAATGAATACCGAGGACTTGCCGGAAAGTGTTAAGCAACTCTTTGATAAGCTGAATAGTGTTGGGGATGTAGCCTATGTTTCATTACTAACACCTGAAGTCATGGACTGGCTTCAGCAGAACAATAAATTAGATACACTAGTCGTAAGGCAGCGTTAATGGATGATATAAAAAAAGAAAAAAAATTAATCGAAGCCCTCGATAAAATAGAGAATAATGAATCTGAGCTTTTGGCTTGGGGTGATGTAGAGGTCTTTTCAAGCAGAGCAGAAATAGAGTCCTGCATAAAAGAAACAGGGGTGTCTGACTTTTATATAGCTGAACTCTTTCAAGCTCTGCTAAAACGCTGCTTTATTTTTCATGTCGGCAATCAACACTATCGTTCACGTATGGCTGAAACTGTTCGATTACAGGTACTTTCTCGTCAGTGGTTTGGTAATCAAAATGTAGAAGATGCAAAACCACTTATTTCTGATTTTCGTTTTATAAAGCGAGCACGCCAGTACCCAAAGCGTGATCAAAATGCCCAAAGCTTGATTGCAGATTGGACCCAGTCTAGATTATTAAAGTCAGGCAATGAAAAAAACATACTAAGTAACCTGTTAAGAAATGGAGATAAATGGTTTGAGTTATCAGGCTTTCAGGTGCGATCAACAGAGCGTATTCTTGAAAAGTTTGAGGATCATAAATCTAAATATACTAGAGACGCCAGTGCTACTATTGTCTGCGCAGGAACAGGTAGCGGTAAGACACTTTCCTTTTATTTACCAGCAATGACAAAGCTAGCCTCCGAATTATTGCAGAATGATGATAAGCGAGTTCGTATTCTGGCAATTTATCCTCGCAAAGAGTTATTGAAAGATCAATTTGCAGAGACTTACAAAGAAGCTCGAAAACTCGATAAGTATTTGCAAAGCCAGGGCAAACGAAAGATCACTATCGGTACGTATTATGGTGACACGCTGTGGGAATCTCCAGATAGTGAAGGAAAAGAATTTAAGCCTATGGTATGCCCGCAACCAAAATGTTCAGGCACACTCAGATATAGCAAAGAAAAAAAGCTAGCCGTTTGCGAGTCTTGTAACACCTATCTTGAGAGTGATGAAGTGCTGGTTACTAAGCAAAGCACTCAAAAAAATCCTCCTGATATTCTGTTTACCACAACAGAGATGCTGAATCAGAACCTAAGCAATGATAGTTGTAACAACTTATTTGGAGTTAACAATAATTCAGTAGCGATTCCTCTTGTTCTTCTTGATGAAGTTCACACTTATGAAGGTAGTAGTGGAGCACAAACATCCTATCTATTAAAACGCTGGATGAAATTTACTGGCATAAAGCCCCATTTTGTTGGCTTATCTGCAACCCTTGCTGATGCTAAAAGCTTTTTTTCTGATTTAACCGGCACCAACCCTCGCCATACAGAATTAGTAGAGTCATTTGATAAAGAGTTAGAGGAAGAAGGAGCCGAATATTTACTGGCACTTCGTGGCGACCCAGCTTCTCAAACAGGGCTTTTATCAGCAACTATACAGGCAACCATGTTGGGAAGTCGCCTTCTCGATACTCATGAAGGTAATAATAAAAATATTTCTCAGGGATTATTTGGTCAAAAGGCATTTGTATTTACTGATGACCTAGATGTGATCAATCGTCTTTATAATGATTATTTAGATGCCGAGGGGAAAAAGGACTATTACGGTACACTTCGACCAAGTGATAGAAACGAGTACCCACTTGCAGCAAACCGTTCGCCAAGTAACCCTAACTATTCTGAATTACTCCAAAAAGAATTGGGACAGGACTGGTCATCAGCTGAAGTGATTGGACACAATTTGTATCAGTCCGCACGTGTAGAACGAACCTCAAGCCAAGACAGTGGCGTAAATCAGAGTGCGAATGTTGTGGTAGCTACAGCTTCACTCGAAGTTGGGTATAATGATCCAGACGTTGGTGCGGTTATTCAGCACAAAGCGCCTCGAAATGTAGCTTCATATTTACAACGAAAAGGCCGTGCAGGACGCCGTCGAGGGATGCGTCCCTGGATGTATACTATTTTATCGGATTACGGCAGAGATAGAATTGCATTTCAACAATATGAACAGTTAGTCGCTCCTAAAGTGAGCACAACTAAACTACCTATTGAAAACTCTCATATACATAAAATGCATGCAGCGCTTGCCACTCTGGAGTGGCTAGTGAAAGACAGTAACATGAGATGGACAAATATTTGGGCAATATTTAAAGAACCAAATAAAACCAATCATAATGGAAAGTTAATACATGCAGAAAAATTAAAATCTATACATAGCAAGGTCTTAGAATTGCTGATGTCGCCCTCTAAAGCTCAACAACTCTCCTTGCATTTAAAGAATACGCTTGGCCTTAACGATGATCAAATTAAAGCTGTGATGTGGGCCCCACCACGTTCAATAATGATGTCATTTTTACCTGAACTTAATCAAAACTTGCAGTTTAACTGGGGCGTAAGAGGTCATGATTGGGAGGGAATCGGAGATAATAATCCTGGTCCAATGCCAAAGTATATTGCGCCTCAACTTTTTACTTCCTTAGATACACAAAGCCTGTCTATTGTCTTAGATCGTTCAACTAAAAAAGAACAGCAAACAAAAGTTGAGCAAATGGCATTTTTTCAAGCTTTAAAAGAGTTTGCTCCAGGTAGAATGACCAAACGTTATACCGTTAAATCAATGAATGTACCGGACTGGTTAATTCCTTCAAACTTTACACCAATACCAGAGATGAATGAAGACGTAGAGTTTGAGATTGAAGAAGCATTTGGCGATATTAGTAAACAAGTGTATCAGGATGAGGTAATTTGCCATGGGGAAAAAATATCTGTTTTCCAACCAAGGTTTATCCGTACTAAACGCTCCACAGATAGGAACCTAGGTAATAAAAGCAATAGTATATTTCAATGGCATTTTGATATTACTGAGCCAAAGTCTCAGACTAAATTTGTCCCTCCAAAGAGTAGTGAATGGAACAATGTACTTAAATCAATTGAGTTTTTCACGCACGATAATTCTACACCTTTAGAATTGGTTCGCTTTAATACTGGCGCTAAGGCAAACATTCCATTTTCAGGCAACACTGGTGCTGCAAATGTACATTTCAAATGGAAACATGAATCTAAACCTGTTGCCATTGGCACTAAGCTTTGGGTGGATAGTACAAAGTTTGTTTTTGAACTCTCCGATAAAGTCGTCAAAGAACTTCTTTTCTATAAAAAAAATCAAAAAGCACTTTATTACCAATATCTTCAACACGAATTTATAAATTCTGATGCATTCGAGCATGAATATTTCCTAGCGAACTGGGTATTTGAGTGTTTGATGTGCACATTGTTTGCGTTGAGTGATAGTGAGAATAAGCCAATATATGAAGCGTTTGAACTCCTGTATTCAAAAAGTGGGAAAATTGTTTTAAGCGATGTAATCGACAGCTTTTTCCAACGCCGTGAAACTGAAGACGGAGACGAAGAGCAAGATCTCCACCTCCGTTTATCTGAATATTTTGCTGATGAAGATAATATGCTCGTCATTAAAAATGCACTCAAACTTGAGCCAGATTATGCTCAGAGCCAAGCTTACTTTGAATGGGGAAAAACACTTTTAGGTCAAACCTTGTGTGGAGGCATCAATGCCATGTTTATGAAATTGGTATCTGATGTATCTGAGCAATCTTTTAACTTAGACCATAAGTGGGAAGGGCATGTTCTAAATATTTGGATTAACGAAAATGAAATGGGTGGTATTGGCTATATCACCAAATTCAGAGAAGTGTTTAAAGAAGATCCGCTGCGTACGCTTGGACATTTAACTCATGCATTTGAAACCGGCGAATATGAACAGGTCAACTTTGATTTGCAATACTTTATGAGGGAACTTACAAAAAACTCAGAACTTCTAAATAGTATCAAACTTATTCGAGAAGCCTCAACACTTGAACAGCGCTCACAAAGTACTAAGTCCTTTAAAGAGCAAATTGCAAAGCTTGGAATCTTAACCACCCATGCTTGGAATAGCATTTTATATTCACGCATTTTAAAAACAGGTGCAAATGCTCATACAGATACTACTTTAATTTCCAATATTAACAGTTGGAATCAATATGAATCTGATCTAGATATCGAAATTCCGCTTCATATCGTGGCGTATTTACTGGCCAGAAAAAAAGGTGGTTCAGCCACCGAAATTTATCGAGAAAAGAACCGTATTCAATCACATTTATGGCAAAGAGGAGCAATAATTCGAATGCAAGAACTTGGTTTCTATAACCAGTTCAGCGCACAAGACAATCAGACTGAACGACTACTTCTTTCGAAAGTAACCAATATTAATGATGTGTTAATTGATTACGATGCACAAGGACTATGGCAAAATAAACTGTCAGAATCACTGAAACTCTCTGGGAAAGGCACACTAGTTTTTACAGGAGACCTAAGAGGTCAAGTGAAAACAGTTATTAGTCAATTGAATGTCAGTATGATTGAATACAACAAAATGATGTTCTACCCCAGGATCACCAAGCTGCAAGTTTGTCATACATCGCTTCATGTGACGGTTGAAGTTAGGGATATTTTGCAATGATTATTCAAAATGAACGCTCAATTGAGACTAAAGAGGCCATAGGTCGTGCACATGTTAAAGATCTGCTTTCATCTCTGTTAGTGGCAGAATCTTTAAATCCAGGTGTGATTTACATATTAAGCCCTTGGATATCTGATTTTCCCGTTCTTGACAATACATCGGGTAACTTCGATGCAATCAATCCGTCTTGGGGGCATCGGCATATTCAATTTTTTGAGTTATTACAAAACTGTGTAGAGTCTGGAGCAACTCTTAAGCTTGCTATTCGCGAGAACCGAGAAAAAATTCGCCAACTAGAGCAAAATCTTAAAAATTATTCGTCGAGATTTATAGTGGTAGAGCTAAAAGAACTTCATGAAAAAGGGCTTTTAACGGAAAATGCGTTAATCAGAGGTTCCATGAACTTCACCTATTTTGGGGCAACAATAAATTTTGAAGGTATTACATACACAACCAATAGTACTCAGATTGCTGAAAAGAAAAATACCTATGACGACCTTTATTTTAATAATACTCAAAATGAGAATGTAGAGTCGGAGGAAGACGATGACTGGTATTAACTCTCTTCTCAAGAATTTCTATAGTAATGAAAATCGTATCACTCCTAGTAGCATTTGGAGCAGTAAGATTGAAGAAGCACGGAAAAACCTTCATAGCACTAGCAAGGTTCACTATCTGCTAGGTTATCCTCAAGGGGGTGAACCTACCTTTTATGTTTTTTGTGAAACAATAGAGTTAATGGAACATACCAAAGATTGGCTTAATTGTGCACTACCTAGGTTTTACTGCCAATATGCTCGCCCATGTAAAGAGGCTCAGTTCCAATTTGAATCGAGTCTGCTTGAGTATTCACCACATGGTTTTCTTAAGGTAGCTATCTGGAGTCAACTGCGTACAGGAGTTAACACTGAAAAATATCGGGAGTATATCAAACTCGCTGTAAGTGAGTGCAAACTTTCACTGGATAGCCTGATAAAAAGATATCATGATTCCCCGAACCTTAGAAGAGAGAGTGACAAGCCCATTGGGATGCTTATTAAAGCGTTTATGCTGGCATATCAAGATAATGACTTAGAAAAAATAGCAGAGCTTTACAATGAAATTATTATCAGAGAAGACATAGAAAGGAGAAATAAAGATACCCTTAAATTTATGCGGCTTGAAAAAGAGCAAAGATGGGAAGCAATAATTGACCTTGCTCATGAGCGAAATATTTCCGCGCAAATGGTATCTAGTGGTGTAACAATCGCCATTATAAACGCTTTATTATTTAGGTCATGTGAGAATATGCAAAGTTTAGATGCGTTTGAAATAAATTGGCCTAATTTATATGTAGCTGCCCAAGAATTCTATCCTCTACTCATTAAAACTCCAATATTTGAGAGCGAGATTGAATGGCGATTGTGGGCTATGGTTGCACATGCTATAAATATTAAAGATATAAAAGAAATTGTAGCTAACCATGTAGAAAAAGTTTGGCTTGATAAATTAATGGCGCAAGACACTAGTCTTAATGCTGAACAACTGCAACTCGATGAGACAATAGATCTTAGTATGTTTAAGTATGATGAACCATCGATAACCAATGTTCTCAGCTATGCTCAAACTTGCCATGAATTAGAAGTAATTAACATATACGAGTGGGTTGAAGGCACGCCATTACCAGTTAAGATGGCAATGAAGTCTCAACCGTCTATTGCTCGTATGTGGCAACAATTAGAAAGTAATGCCACAAGTTACTTTCAAAAGTGCGAGTAGTAAAAAGAGAGTTTCCAGCACTTGTAACATTTACGTAGAGTAACCTTACATTTGATAGTCAGGTAGGTTCTATAACGTACCTGACTCATACTCCTATAGGTAAACTAAAGAGTCTTTTATGTCGTTAGCTTCAAATGCCTCCAATCTTTCAACACATGATCCACATGTACCACAGGCTTTCTCTTGGCCTTTATAACAAGTCCATGTTTTTGAATAATCTAAGTCCATTTGTATACCATCTTTAAGAATACCGATTTTGTCTGTATCTAAATATGGAGCATTAACATAAACAGGTTCAAAGTTTGCTACTTTAGAAGCTTGATCCATTACTTTCACAAACTCAGGCCTACAATCAGGATAAATTAAATGGTCACCAGAGTGAGCACCATACCAAACACCTTCCGCTTCTATATCCACAGCGTAACCAATAGCTAATGATATTAGAATCATGTTGCGGTTAGGCACAACAGTTGATTTCATATTTTCAGCTTCATAATGGCCATCAGGAACATTAATCTCGTCTGAAACAAGAGATGAGCTTGTAAAAATATTCGATATAGATTTTATATCTAGTATTTTATGAGGAACATTAAGTTCATTACAAACTTCTTGCGCGCATATTAGCTCTTTATTGTGTTTTTGACCGTAATCAAAAGATAATGCATAGACGTCAAAACCTTCCTTTACAGCCTTATGTAAAGCTGTAAAAGAGTCCATTCCACCAGAATATATAACAACAAGTTTTTTCATGTGTTTAACTCCAAACTTCTACTCTATACTTACGCATTAAATAATTGGTTAGTTTTTGAATATCTCTAGCTATATTTTGAAGTTCATTCCACTTAACTTTATCATCTGAGCCGAAATCCCAAAAGCCATTTGTCCAATGGCAAAATGGTTTCATAGCTTCTAAGTCTGCTTTAAATTGCTCATAAGTAACAGTTTCTTCATGTTCATCTGTATGATACCTATCAAAAATTGCATCCATTAAGTGGCCTAGTGCAGTCATACCAGCGCCATGCATCAATCGAGAGTCTTTAGGTTTTTTCCCCCAAGCTTCAGGAAATACATCTCTTACAGCCCCCCAATAATTTGATAAAACCTCTACCATTTTCTTATCATTTCCTTTACCAGTAGAAGGATCTCTATAGTTATACAAAGCTCCTTCTGTGAGGCTAGCTTCAATGAGCTTTAGTATCGAGTTATCTTTAACAACTCCAGTAGGATTGGTTGCAGTTTGAATTATTTGATAGAAAGGAGAAGACTGTTGATGGTTTAAATCATCAAGTAACTTGGCAGGAAATCTTCTTTTTTGTAGTCCCGCTGAAAGCTTAGTTTCAGTATATGGTAATAACTCATAAATTAATCCCTTCGGTAAAGGCTTAGTTGAATTAACCAATATAAATTGTTCTCGCTGCTCCTGTGCATCATCTGTAATGAATGCACTTACCGGCATTTGAAAAGTATCAATCTCTGCGGCTCTTAAAGCCGCAGCCCTTTGCTGGCCATCCACAATTAGTCCAGGTTTGTCTTCGTCATTTTCTACTACAGGGATAACTAAATCCCCAAAGTTACTATTCTCAGATGATGGAACGAATTTAACAGCTTTACTAAATGCTATAACTAAAGCGTTCGGTATCATCGGATTTTCTGACTCTAAATAGCGTTGAATATCTCCAATGTGATTTGACACTTCAGGTCTTTGATAACCTACTAATTCGTCTTCATGACGCTTTACCCTTGAGATAGAAGCAATTGATTGAATTTCTTTCCCTCTAATCGCAAAGCTAAATAATGCTCTGCCAGGGCCTTGTTCTATTTTGAGTGCTGGTACTTTAATATGATTCATTGTTATTCCTGCTGAATTTTCTTCAATTCTTCTTGGAGTTTTTCATAAGCAATATAGAGGTTATGAAATCCTCTTCTTCTATTTCTGGCTGCTGCTCTTTTTAATACCACATGAATTCCGATATCTTGGCAAATATCACAGGGACATTTTTTCCAAGGCTTATCGGTTAAAACTTTATCCATCAAATCTATTCGGGAAGCTTTAGGGTTATAGATCTTTTCATATTTAACTAATGAACTTAAAACTTTATCTTTTGATATGATTCCTTTATCAAATTCCATGACGGCATTTAAACATTCTTTTTCAAGATCAAATGCTTGGTTTTGATCAATAACCCCTGATTTTACTAGTTGTCGCATATTATTGTTGGCATCAACCTGCGGTAAACCTATTGAGGTATAATCTTCACCATGTGTATGATAATTATATTTATCGTCTTTCAAGCCTTTCATAAGTGGAGAAGTACTATCAAACGAAGTAACACCGAAATTTGAAAATTCAGTTATATGGTCTAACCTATTTATGCCTAAGAGGTGAAACTGAGTATTGTTGTTTCTAATTTCATTCACGTGTTTCAGAACTGATAAGATCTCAGGGCTTTTTAAGGGGATCATGCCTCCTAATGCGATAGTTTTATATCCCATTTTTTGCAACGCTTTTACAGATTCTGCATATGACTCTGGACTCCACCCATGCGCAACACCATATGGAGTGAAACGTAGTCCCTTATTGGATTTTAAGAACTCCTCCGCAAGTGTAAGAGTAATATCTTGCCTTCTTTTACATTCAATTAATTGATCGCCAGTTACTTTTTTCTTGGGTGTTTCAAAATCAAATATAATGTGATCCAGTGATATGCCATGAGTAAATCCAGAGTTTGAATAAAACTCATTTACCTCATCTATGGTATATAGTGGCTCATATTCTTTAGCGTAGCTAAAAGCACCACAATCCCCCATTGTTTGGTAGGATTTAGGTAGCCTAAAAAATCGGTATATACCTTCGCGGAAGAAACGTTGTCGTTGTGCGACAGAATACCTGCCTTTTACGCCATTCAGACCATCAACAACAGCTTTAGATACAAGAATACCATCGTAAACGCGTTTACTAAACAGTTCATGTGCATATTTGTCATCTCGTTGAATAACACGATGTTCGTTACGTGTCTCTTTCTCAAAGTCGAAAGTAGGATCGACAAAGTCATGACTGTCAGGGAAAAAAAACTTAACTTTTGACAAACTAAATATTACCTATTAATTCTTGTTTTAATTTCATTTCAATAAATTCTTTATATAACTTACCAAATCGCTTTTGCTCGCATGCCATTCCCTTACTTCTTAAGATTCTTAATAGTTTTGAAGCAGATGATTCTTTTATACTTAAGCTTTTTAGCTCTTCTCTAATAAAAAAATACACTTCCTCATCTGTCAGCTTTTTTCTATTAAACTTCTCTGCGGGAGGCAAGTTTTTGAGTAAATCATTGTATAGACTTTCCACCTGAGGAGCTACTGCCTCTTCAAGGGTTAGTCTATTAATAATATAGCTAGCTAACCTTATATTTAGAGATATTCTGCTTCCCCCTAAATCCTTACAGAAATTGTCTTTTGCTTGGAAATAAAAATCTCTCAAAGATGGCTTTAAGTTTTGTTTGCTTGAAAAAATAAATGTATTTTCTTTATGGACAATGCCGCTAGAGGCTAGTTTCTGTAATTCAGGCTCTAGAACTTTTAAATAATTAGGAGGAACTACGATAAAGAATATATCAGAGGTATTATCTATATAAAGTTCTTCTATTGGTCCTGTTTTTTGATGAACAGTGGATCTCTTAGCATTAATTTTATTCCACCAACTAATATTTCTTTCTGCAAGGCTTTCGCCAGAAAAAAAATTTGAAACAGAATTTTCATGATTTCCATTGAAAGTTGCATCGTAAGAAGAGATTTCTTGCTTAGCTGATATAAGACCATATCCGGCGGATACAACCCAAACAGGCATACCCAATTTGTACACTTCATTTACTTTAGACCAGTGATCACCCACATAAACATCTATCGCTGCAACTAAGTCTTTTTGGCTTTGTATTTTATCAAGCCAATTTTTAGAAGGTGAACGAGTTTTATCGCAGATGTCTTTAATTTTAACATCGTGTTTTAATTTACTGGATTTACTGCTAGTGCAATTAGTAATCAAATGGATTTTCAAAAGTTAATTGCCTTTATAAACTACGCCACATGTGCACGTTTCCATCAACTCAATTGCAGAAAGCTCTGGTAGGTTTGGTTTAAGTTTATTCCAAATCCATTTAGAAATAACTTCAGCAGTTGGATTTTCTAAACCTTCAATGTCATTTAGGTAATGATGATCTAATTGATTGTAAATTGGTTTAAAAATAGATTTAACATCTGAAAAATCTATGAACCAGCCTAGATTTTGATCTACAGCACCTTCTAAATGAATTCTAACTTTATACGAGTGTCCGTGGAGTCTTCCACACTTATGCCCATCCGGAACATTAGGTAGTTTATGTGCTGCTTCAAACATGAAGTCCTTGTAAATAGCTGTATTCATATATGTATCGGAATTTCCCCACTGTTAATATAAACAGCATTGTACACTAGATTTTTAGCGTCAGCCACTACTATCGATTGTTTAATCTATAGAGGTTGATATAGTTGACAGATAAAAAATTAAATGGTGAAAATATGGATTTTGAGCAGAAAAAAGTACTCTCTAAAATCATCTTAACTTTACAAAGTGACCATCATGGTTGTAAAGAAGAAGCTATTAATATGGCTAAAGAAGCACTTGGAATAGAGATTGAACACAATTCAATTCGTGAAATGATAAATGAAGTGTCCGAAGAGCAAATTGAACGCTTTATGAGTTTAATCTAAATAGTTTTTATAATTACATTAAGTAGAGTTTTTAATAATTATTAGGATCAATAAGTGAGTATAGAAAATAATTACCGAGAGATTATTGCAACAATTGGCGAAGATGTTAGTCGAGATGGACTACTCGATACACCTAAGCGAGCAGCAAAAGCAATGGAATTCTTAACTCAAGGATATCAACAAAATATTGATGATGTTGTAAATGGCGCTTTGTTTGAATCAGACGCAGATGAAATGGTTGTAGTTAAAAACATTGAATTATATTCAATGTGTGAACACCATATGCTTCCTTTTATTGGCAAGTGTCATATTGCTTATATCCCAAGTGGTAAGGTCTTAGGTTTATCTAAATTTGCTCGAATAGTTGATATGTATGCAAGACGATTACAAATTCAAGAAAATTTAGCCAGAGAGATAGCGCTATCTATTCAAGATATAACAGGGTCTATTGGTGTAGGTGTCATAATTGAAGCACAACATTTATGCATGATGATGCGTGGAGTAGAAAAACAGAACTCTTCTATGACAACATCGGTGATGTTAGGTCAAATGAGAGACAACCCTTCAGCGAGACAAGAAATGCTGTCGTTGGTTAAATCGTAATTTCTTAATATATTAAAATAAGTTTTTTTAACCTTATGGCTACATATTCAAAAGGCGATTATCATATTTATGATGATCGAAACAAGATTCAACTCGATCAAGTAGAGTCACTGTTAAAGAAATCTTATTGGGCCAATGAAAGGAACATCGATACGATAAAAGTATCTATCAGTAACAGTATTTGTTTTTCTCTTTTTTATAAGGGAACCCAAATTGGCTTTGGACGAGTTGTTACTGATTTTTCTTCTGTAGTTTATATTTCAGATGTCATAATTGCATCTGAACACCGTAGCAAAGGGCTTGGAAAGTGGCTAATAGAAACTATGGTATATGACCCTAGATGGAAAGGTGTTTTTCAACTCCTTGTTACTGATGATGCACATACACTATATGAACAATTTGGTTTTAGCAGTAATAATCAATTAATGAGTACAAAAGTATCTACATGTAACTAATAGTTTTTAAGTCATTAAAATATAACTCCAAGCTTAGCGGTTAATTGTAAGTTACTGATATATAATTACTATTTTATGTAGATAAACGTCTATCTCGCATCATTCTTATATGTTTATAATCAAAATTTTCTTGATGGATTTCAGTAAAACCTTTTCTAATAATGAAATCATAATTAGCTGCTATATCTGACGCAGGGTTTATAATGTGGATCTTTCTTCCACTTATACCTGTATACCCATCAATAAATGGCAGGTTTGAAAGAAAGAAACTTTGAATAAAAAAATCATCGTGAGCAAGGCTTAATCCGATGATATAAACATCATGAGTGAAAGCGAATGCAAATTCAGGTTTATACCAAAACTCAGCATTAGCTCGAACATCAAATGCTTTTCCGTACCCAGGCAAAACAAGAAACGGTTCTATTTCTGGATTTCTACGTGAAGTATCCCATATTTTTTTTTCAAGCAATAACTGAGAATGATACATTTCTTGATCCATCATTCCGTCAGTAAACTCCATGCTTTTCCAGGATAAGTCTATGTCAGATTTTAATAATGTATGGCTTTCACCTAACCGCCAATTAACTGAACCATGTAACTTTGATATTGTCACTGCATTTTTATTTTTATCTTTATTTTTATCTTTATGGTTATAAGTATAAGCTTTCCCAGCTTTATTCAACGCTCTCTCTAGTAAAGGATCCCAATTGAAGGAAAGTACAACGTCCGTCTCATGTAACTCATTTACAAAGTCTAAATAAATTTTTGGAATATTGTCTTCTTCCGGCGTAGATTCGATGATAGCTTTTGCTAAATAGTACCTAAGATTCAATTTTTCTTTTGAGCCATTCTTTGACCAACGTTCACCACCACCAAATTCTTTTAATTCTATATATTCTAGAAAGGTGCAAAGTTTTGAAAAATTTACAGTTAAATAGCAAACATCTTGCCCTTCTGGGGTTTGAAAACATTCTCTAGCATAATTATCTACTCTTTCAAAAATACCTTTTGACTCTTCTTTAAAAATCTTCATCGCTTTATCTAATAAAGTGCCTATCATAGGCACCCCTGCTGAGGCGGAAAACCCCGCACCTAGAATGAAAGTTCTACTCGATTTTATTTTCCTTTCAATTAAGTTATTCATGTTTTCTTCGTGTTTCAATTTAAGGGTAACCAAAACTATTTACTTTTGATGGGGAGCCAAGTATCACACTTCCATTTTAAAAAATCTAATATGGAATTAATTCTTGTATAAATAAATGATTAAGAACAATTATTTAAATTAAAATAAGTTGGCAAACCTAGAGAGCATGCTCAATCTTTAATAAAAATAAGGCTTTCATTATTTTCTAATAACTCAATTAGCTCTGATTGCATATATTGATAAATATCATCAATATTTAGTATTTCGACCTTTTCAAGGTAGCTCTCTCCTGCATAGTGAGAAATACGTTCAACATGCATTGGTTCCATAACAAATACTTTATCTGCCCATTCTAGAAGCTCTAATGTACAAAGTGTTGAGCCATAATGTTTGCAGTATTTTTCACTAAGCCCTGCTGATTTAATATTATGTGCGGGATATTTAACACTGAAATGGTCTTCGGCTGTCTTAGAGCGTTGTATGTTTGCAGTACAAAGAAACAGAATGTTCATATTGATTGCCTTTAAATATCACTTAATGTAGGAAACACAATGAATCGTGCTAAAAGTTTTTTGGATAGCTGGTTAAATAATATTTCTGTATCTTGCCCAAACCTTTCACCTATTATCAAGTAATCATCGTAGACTTTTAGCTTCGGCATTATTCCGATGCGTTCATTTTTTATTAAGTGGGAAAATTGAGAGTTTGGTCCATGAAGTGCTGCACCATAATTCATTACACACAAAATATCTTCTGACGTAATGCTCAATCTTGGCTGATGATAATCACCCCGTCCTTTATCGACTAAGCCTGCTACTGAATCCCTCATATTGGTAAGTAAATTTTGGGCAGCTTCGTTGTATAAAGTATTAATTAGTGGAAGCAGCACTCTTCGAGATTTAGTGCCTTGACGATTAGCTCTAAACGTAACTTCTAAATCCGAATTGTCATATGGCTCTGTACTAGATAGAAATGGTTCTTTCTTTAACCGTTCTTTTATTTGAGAGATCTTTTTGTTATTTATCGTTTTTCGTATCGACAAAAGTATTTCAATTTTTCTATCGGGCTCAACAAGGAATATCTCACCCCAATGACTAATTTCAATATTAAACTTTGCCGACTTTAAGGTTTTGAATAATGCTTTTATGAAGCTTGACACTTCCTGAAATTCATCGTTACTTACATCGATTCCACCAACGTGTCGCGAATGGAAAGGTAGCGCTACTCTGCGCTTTTTTGCTTGCCTTAATAGTTTGAGTTTGCTTTCAATGTTCATCTGACTTAACCCTTATAGTCAGTGATTCACCACGTTTCCCTATCTCTCCTTTTTGGGTGATATTTGGACCACTAATATGAATGCAACCATCATGATAGCTAATGCTTTCAACAACTAATTGGACAGCTGTTCCTTTATAACTGCCTTCCGCTGAATATATCCAATCACCAGGCAAAATTTTAAAATAGCGCCATAGTAATTGTTTACATAGTGAATTGATTTCATTTTCTAAATCGTCAGATGATGACTCTTTGCTATTAATGTTTTCCAGTAAAGTAGTTTGATAGCCGCTAAACTTTACATCATCAAAATTAACGGTAGAAACATCAACATTTTCTAACTGTTCTTTAAGCACGCTTAATTGATGAGTTTCATCCCAAAGTAATTCATGCTCGGCATTCTTTAATTCTATTTGTTTAATGAGTGCAGCTTGCTCAGGTTGCTTTATTTTAGTCATATCAACCTTCTTAAACTGTTTAGCTGATTCAATAACCTCAGCAATAGGGAGCTTTGAAGTTTTAAAATATGGCTCTTTATAAGGGGGTATAAAACCAGTAAAGAATATGTTCGTTTCGGTGACGTGAAATTCAATGCTGGCATCTTGGTGGTATCTATTAGTGATATCGAAGAAGCAAGATACTTGACTACATTGTTTTGAAACCATGGAAAGATCCAAATATGTCAGTAGCTCTCGACATTTTTGTATTTCGGCGGTGAGTTCCACACTAAAATTAACATGACAAAATAATGGTAAAGGCGTACTTCGTCCCCAGTAATTTCGGGCCTTATTATCAATATGTAGTGGATAAACCTTAAGGTAAAATATTCGCTTTATTTCTTCTGGCATAGAATCTCCTGACTATGTTGTTACTATAGTGAATTCTTCTCTAATATGATGAAAATAATCTACTTTTTATTGCCTAACGGTTTTATTTAAACAACAATGTTGTTACACCTCAAGGAGAGAGCATGACCGCACAAATATCAGAAAGTATCAAATACAAAGGACAAGATAGGTCCTTGCTTAATTGCCCACTTTGCCATTATTTCTCGTTAGCTAATATTGAAAGCCCTTTTAAAGGAAGTTGTACTGCCTTATGGCGAGGTTATACCGGTGATTGGGAGCTACTAAATGATCGTTTATACCTAACATCCTTACAGGCAGGGTTTGATGATGATAATAAAACGACTTTAGAAGATATATTCCCTGGCTTTGGTGAACGAGTTTTTGCCCATTGGTATACAGGAGAGCTCAGAATACCAATAGGAAAACAAATTAAGTATGTTCATATGGGGTTTGGGAGTACATATGAGCAAGAAGTTTTTTTGCAGGTAAGGCAAGGTGTCGTTGTAAGTGAAAAAGTTGAGGTTAACCAATGATTATTGATATTTTGCTTGGATATCTAGCGTTAGGGTTAATAGGCTCAACGTTATACATCATTTACTACCAGATATATAAAACGGAGCCAGATGAGAGACTTTTTAAAGAAAAGCCACTAGAAGATGCGTTAATACTACCACTGGGGTTATTGGCTTCAGCCATTGGATGGCCTTATTTTATATATGCCGCAATAACACATAAAGAAACCAAAGATCAGGAGCCTTTCTCCGTTAATTTTGATGATTTAGCTGATGAAATGACTTTAACTGAAATTGAAGGAAAACATCTTATTGTTGATCCTCTAGAATCTGTTCCAAGTATACCGTTTGGCTTTTTAAATGCTGCATGGGAAGATTTCATCAAATCAGAGTATGAAGTTGATCGGTTCTTCTCATTCGAGAAGTCGTATCAACGCTATAGTCAAAATGAAGTAAATAAAGGTTATGCCGCTGTTAACTCTCAGCAGCAAGTAACACACTACTTTATTTACGAATCATATTATCAAGGCGACACTTGAATTATGATAATCTTTAACTTTATCTATACAGTTAAACTAACGAATATCGATTAATTTTATGATTTTATTTAAAAACTTAATGTAAAGGCTGCTCGTGCAATGGATAACATACAAATAATAGAGAATGTTAAAGCAAAGCATCTAGACATATACAAGGAGCTTAAAATTAGCTTTAAAAGCGATGATATTATGCTTAGCTGGTTATCAAAGCCTAAAGTAGTATTACAAGGGCTATCACCTTTAGAACAGTTAGAGATAGATCCCGGTTTAGTTTTGGATATGCTCATTAGAATGAAAACTGGAGACTTCTCTTAAGGTAATGGTTAATGTCATTTCAGTGTTATTAAGATGTAGTAGCTCAAAACAAATGATAAATAGGTTTAGATTTCACCTGAAAGACAACTGAGAGCTGAGTAGAAACAATCAGCTAATTTTTAAATATATAAAAAATCTACCAAACTGACGCTCAATAAACTCATCCTTGCCCTTTTTCATTTTAAAACGCTTGGATTGCTTATTTATTAAAGCCTTATTCTTCCTAAAGTAACTAACTTTTTCCATTTGGCTTTCTGTATAGCCATAAGGTACAAATGGATAAAAATAAGAGGGATTCTAGTGAACTCAAATCATTTATTTATTATCGGCAACGGCTTTGACTTATGGCATAAAATGCCGACAAATTACAAAGATTTTTACAAGCAACACTGTGATTATCTCGCTGAAATCGAGCACTACTTCTCAAATGGTTTGCAAGAAGAAGAGCTTTGGAGTGACTTTGAAAATGTGCTTGGTTACTTTGATGAGTCTATTTTGATAGATGAAAACGATTTTATGGATTTCTCTGGGGACGATTTTCCTGCGCAGCAAATGTATGGCCTTGAAGACGCAGTAGATAACTTCAGTAGAGATATTATCCAAAATATAACCAATAGCTTCACAGAATGGATCAGGAGTATAAACTTAAGGGATTCAGTGCAACAAATGACTTTCCCTGATACTGCTCAATTCATTAGCTTTAACTATACCAATACATTACAACAGCTTTACAATATTCTTGAGGAGAATGTTTTTCATATTCACGGTAGCGTAGGACAAGCGAGTCGTTTGATTTTCGGTCACACAGAAGTCGTGGCTCGTGCAACAGCCGAAGAGGATAGTTATTACACGGAATCAATTAATATTGGTCGGGAAGTATTAAAAGTTCTCCAAAAACCCGTCGCTCAAATAATCAAAGACCAGCTTAACCCTTGGTTAGAAAGTAGTGAGGATATATCGGTGATTACCGTAATTGGCCATTCCCTCTGTAAAATAGATCTTCCTTATTTTTCGCGTATTGCGAATCAGTTTCCAGAAGCTCGTTGGCAGTGCTACTCATACAGCCGAGACGAGGCTATAACACACAGATCTATACTCGAACAAATTGGCGTTCCAAAAAATAACTTAATTGTAGGGACCTATGTCCAGCTCGTTCAACAATATTCTCAAAAGAAGGCTGTTGTGATATAGAAAATTTGACTGCCAGTATTACTCAGAACATTTGCTCAATATCATTTTAAATAAATATGAATTCAGAATATTAGAATTCTGAAGTATCTCTTTTGTAGCGATTTGATTATTTACTCTTTTTGATAAATTAATTAGTTCTTCATCCTGTATAACAACGCAGTCACTAAACTCTTCAAGCAATGCTATTATTATTTTGTGGCTAGCATCTAAAGCTACTTCTAATTCATTTGAAGTGTTAATTTTCGAAGATGACAATAATTTTTCTTCTTTTTGAAGGCGATTATTACTTTCTTGGTTAGCCCTTATTAATTGTGTTTTTAAATTTGAGATCTCTGCATCTTTTGTTGCTACTTCATGTGAATTAACATTTTTAATTAACTTACTTTGATTTTTGCTTAAATACCTTTCAAGCAATGTTATATAAACTGCTTTTCTACTTATCAGCGTAGAGGGTAACATACGATCTACAGAATCTGGATTTCTCTTCGTCGGAATTAATATCTTGCGTTCGTTATAAATTTTAGCAATCGAAGAGGCTAAGTCCCACATACTATTAAAAGTAGACTTGTATTTTTCTAGTTCCAAGATTATTTCTTCAATCGCTTTTGATCTTATGCCTCCTTTTATTTCATGATACTTAGAAGAGTTACTTTTCCTTGCTGGTGCTGAACTATCATTCATATCGAGGCCATTAACTTAGGAAGCTTGTCGACATTAATATCTTTACCTAAATTTTTTATCGCTTTGTTTAGGTTTGAACCATCTACCATGTTAATTAAGGATAAAATCCCACCATATTCTTTATCATTGCTACTTTCATTTATCTCCTCATTTATAAGGCGATCAATATCTTTTGTGCTAATTAAAATTTTTCGTCTAAATCGAGCAATATTGGCCTTTACTTCAGAGGTGTTAAATTCTGCGCAATGCTTACTATCAATTTCTTGGAGTACAGCTTTTGACAATGGAGTATCAGTTAAAGACATGTCTTTAAAGTAGGTCATTAATGCCTTAGGTTTTAAAACAAAAACACTTTTTGATTTATTTAATTTGTGCTTGGCTTTCAATTGTTTGAGGCGTTCTGATAATACTTGATAAGAATAGCACCAAGAAGCAATGTTAGTAGCTGTGCTTTGTCTTTCAGATTCATACTTTTCAAGTGATCCATCACCTGGATTAGTACTTAACTTCTCTTCAATAATATTCTCTAGGTTTTTTATTTGATCAATTAACCTCCTTAGTTCAGCGAGTATTGAAGGTATATTATCTACTGTTTTCACGGAGTAGTAACAAGTACCACACATGAATTCACCTATATCCTCAACTACATCTTTTGGACACTTCCCCCCGAATGGGCAAATATGAGTAGGGAAAAACGCAAGTTGTGAGCTATTAACATTTTGTATTGCAATTAACCCACTTTTTGGAAGCTCATTTCCATTCGGTGGAAGTGAGAATGATATTGCCCCTAAATCCTCTAAGGAGGAATCAGGAGAGCTTTCTATTACTGACTTGATATTATTCTGTAAATCTTTTTGGGATAGCTGTGAAAATCCATTAACAATATCTGTAAAGCTATTGCTATCAATATTTTCATTTTGAGCGATTAGCTCTTCTAAGTATTCGAAATCCAGTTTCACATAATAAAATAGGCATGCAAGAGATTCATGGCCAGTTATATTATCTTTTACTGCACCAGGAGGAAGTAAAGTTACTTTATGACTAGCAACAGTACCTCTACAACTATGAGGAGTGATATCTGTTTTATATTTACGATGGCTATAATATGTTTTTAAAATAGCATTAAGCATTATTTTCTTTGCTTTATTTGTTTCATCTAAACTTCCATTTAATGACATATCTTGTTTATTTATTTCTTTTAAATGACTTTTAGATAACCGTGATGATTTACCTAATTTGGGAATTCCTATCTGAAATATCTCGTTGTACAAATCAAATAAATTTTGAAGACGTTTAAATTGTGTATTTACTTTTGTTTCAGACAAAACCCCTGCATATGTTTTTCGAGAGTCAAATATATGCATAATTGGTTTTATAAGAGGATAAGTACTATTTTGATCATCATTGTATTCGACTTCAGGGATTGTCTGAGTTTGATATTCAGCGAATGATTCTAACTTTAAAAAGGTATTTACTACTCGACTGCTGACTATAGGTGTCCAGGAATTAGCTTTCACTTTATCTGTATTTACTAACATGTCATGGGCATTATTTGTTTTCAATTTTTTAGTTGGAATAATGCCGCTGTTATCTATGGCTATTTCGTTAACAGGAATTTTTTCTCTCCATTGATTGAAGTCAATATGTCGAATGTGTATATGTCTAATTCCAGTTTCTAAAGCGATAAAGTTTTCAAATAAAGATTGGAAACATGGGTAATCGTATGATTTATTATTAAGTATCGCTTTATTTTCGCTAGTAAACCTCGTCGGAATATAAAGGATTGGATAGTATTTTTTATCTGCGAAAAAAATAGGGATAAAGCCGAGCTCTTCAGTATCATAAACATCATCTTTTTTTGCAGCTTGACCTGATTTGTATAAGTTATTTGATACTAGATACCAATAAAATTCACAAAGAGCAGCTGTAAAAGACCAGACAGGTGCAAATTGGCGCTTACTAAATAATTGTTTTTCTGTTTCGCCTCTTCTCTTGCTTATTTTAGTATCTATATCATCAATAATCGGGTTTTTAAAACCTTTTACATCTGGATCTGATTGGTGAAGTTCTAGCCAATCAAAGAAGCTCGATATAACCTTTAATTGCGCATTGAAAGTGTCAGAGTTTATATTTTGTTCTAAATGGCTTTTTAGGCCTACCCCAAATTCAGTATTTGTGACATGTTGTCTTGTAAAAATATTAGGCTTCCACGGTATCCCTATATGTGAGAAACCTAAATGACTAGGCATAACTTTAGTTATTAGAGAGACTAGTTTTTTTAAAGCCGTCTTTTTATTATTAATATTAGACTTGCTCGTTGTAAGTTCACCTAGGTATGTATCTACATACTTTATCCAACAATTTCCTTGTTCTTCTTTTGTTGAGTCACAAATTAATTCTTTACTCTCAGCATCTTTAATAACTGCTTGTTTAAAGATGTCGAAATTTGTTTGTTCTAAATTACCAAAATCCTTTTCCCACTCAAGTTCTTGCTTCTCCATGAGTCGAATATCTTTTAAAGTAATCGAAGTTAATTCGTACCTATTTATACCTAGCAAAGGGGTTATAACTTGTTTAGATGAGTCATTTTTAATTAATCCATTGGGCTTTATATCTATAATGCTATTGGGGTAATGCTCTTTTAGCCAATCAACGTTATTTGCATAAAAAGGCTTAAAGTTACGTGGTAATAATAAGATCTCTTTAGAAAAAGAAAGTAATAAAAATATTTTAATGGATAGTTTAAATTCGTCAGAGTAATTAACTGTCCATGTACTCTCTAAATTTGAAAAGTCGTTTTCTAGCAAGGCGCTAATGTCTTTCACTGAAATATAATCAAGCATTTGCATTGAGAATAACTTGTGAAATTGTTCTTCAGTGAGAGATTTCAGCTTTTCGAATAGATAGATAAAAATAAGTCTTGGTGTAGACAGTTCATAATCTTTATTTGGGTTGTATAAGCGTTCGCAATTGAAATGCCTAGAAAGTAATGCAGAAAATGTATCTTCAAGTAATTCAGTAATTATAGATCTTAAATAAGTTTTACTTGCCGTAATGATTAATCTATCTGAATAATTATAGTTAAATTTTTTCTGGTCGATGGAAGCGGCTTGTAATTCTATATTTGACAGGTTTTTTCGAAGCCCCATTTTTCTTATGTTGCCGTCTTTATCTATAATCGGTTTATCGCAAATGTCAGCTAATTCTTGTAATGAAAATTTACAGCGATCTGGTGCATAGCTCTTAAATATGGAAAGTAGCGAATTAAAGGGCAAAGAATTCAGTGTTTTTCCATCACTGTTATCTACTTGTGTTCTATAAAAGCTTCTAAATTTGGGAATATCTTCCAGATCTATGCTTTCAAAAGTGTACCAATTAGTAGCAATTAATATTTGATATGAATAATCCCGTAAATATGTAGAGCTTACAGGTAGTAGCTCTTCAATAATTTCATAATTATTATCTTTTATAAATGCATTTTTGATGAGTTGTAATGGTTCAGGATAAATAGATAAAGCTATTTCGAGCCATTTATTGTTTTTATTGCTTCGAGGATATGTAAAATTAAAAGGTAGTAATACTGCTTTCCTTGCCCAAAGAGCATAGAAAAATATTCTCAAACCTTGCTTAAGGGATTTGTAAGAAGTTTTAGGTATGTTTGTGTCACTCTTTACAGAGTGAAGGTAACTGCTTAATAAAGTGATATATTTGGTGTCACTTTCTCCAGATGTGCAAAGTTCGAACATATCTTTGCACCAGTTTTCATCTGTGATTATTTCTGATTGTTGGTGATGGTCAAATGTAAATTTCAAAATAGTTAATGGTAAGAAAGATTTTGAAGTTATTTGGGATGGTAATACACCTACACCTTCTGGATAGCGCTCCAGTAAAACTTTAAAAGTATCATCTAATGCATCATGGACTGACTTATAAAGAGAGTCACCATTCTTTAGGAAAACTAAATCATAACTAAGATTAACCATATTAAGCAGCCAGTTTCTTTTCTAGTTTTTCGATTTCATTTTCATGGTATTTAAGTTTGATTTGGTTGAAATCTAAAGTGTTGTTGAAGAGTTGCTCATTGGCATTTGCTACATGCGCTTTTACTAACTCTTCATCGATTTTTGCATATATTTCCGTAGATAAAATTGAGCTATGTCCCATAAGTTTTTGAACGTAAACTAAAGGCAAACCAAATTGGTTATCTTTTAAAGGAAGCCAGTTTAATACATAAGTAGCATAGGTATGCCTTAATGAATGAGGGCTTATCCCTTCTATGTCCTCAATACCAGACTTCTGAGCCGCATTTTTAAACATCTTAATTCTTGAGCTTCTATCTGACGCAAAATAAGGGCGATTATTTTTACTATTTGTGAATACAAAAGGGTGGTTGCAACGTGAAAATCTTTCATTTTTTAAATACAATTCAAGGTTTTCGAAAAAGATTGTTTTGAAAGGCTCGATTAAGAATGTTGATGTTGTGTCTCTACCTTTCCATGCCAAGAGAGACTCTTCTTTTGGTGTAAGATTTAGCTCACTTCTTTTAACGTTATATGGGCTAACTAAGCGGACTTCTCTTTTATCGAAGTCTATATCTGTCAACCTTATTTGAAGTGATTCATGACCCCGACTTCCTGAAGCCGCTAATAAAGCATAAAAAGCCTTATCTCTATATGAACTTGCACATTCAATTAGCTTATTTATCTGGTTGAGTTCGATGGTTTTTGTGATGAAAATCTTACTTTTTTTCTTTGGCTTTTTGAGGTTTAATGCACTGATAGTCGTTCTTTTAGTTTTTTTCATCCCTCCGCGAATAAATCCTACCATTGCTGCATTAAGAGTAATCTTATTGAGCTCCGCATTGCTTTTGACTCTTGTATTTACGTTCAAAAACTGTGAGTCACTTATGGCTAGAATATCCGTTTTCTCAATTTCATTAACTAGAATGAATTGGGTAATTGCTTGATCTATCACAGTAAGAGAACTCCATTCAGAGTTTTTCTCTCGTTTTAGATCTTGAGCTATTTGTTTTATTTTTTTATTGCTTGAACTTTGCCCTCGTAATAGATAATAAACATAACTATCCATTATTTTTCTTAGTACCTTAGCTGTTAATGGCTCATCTAATAACTCAAGATATCGACTTAGGTAATTCAAGAACCTAATAACCGCTCCACCATAAAGTTCGATTGTGTTTTCTGCATAACCTCGATCTATCAAATAATTTATAAAAATAGTGAAAGGGAGATATTCTGCGCCACTACGGTTGAGTAATGTGTCATTGTGTATAGATTGAGGAATAGTGAAATTGGGAATATATGCGTTCATTTCTACATTACTTTTTTAAGACATGTAGAAGTTATAGCAATTTAAAACTGGAAGCTCAAGATCGTAAGTGCTTGATATTAATACATAATATACAAATCTTGGGCGTTAATGTCAATAGAAAGCAAGAATCAATAACTTACAAGTGTATTTTATTAATTTTGTTATAAAAGATATATTTTTGAGATGAAAATAATATATAGCTTAGGCTAGCTAAGAGGAAGAAGTAATAAATTGGGTAGTTTAAGGCTGTTGGTGTGCCTTCGTAGAAGTAGAAAGAAATGGTGGGCCTTCCCAGACTTGAACTGGGGACCTACCGATTCAGTAATTCCAATGTTTTCACAAAGGCCTGGACTATATCATCACCCACGATTTAAGTCGTTAGGGTGTTGGACGCTATTGATGTATTACGTAACAAGATCGTGTTACTCCACCTAGTCTCTGAACCTTCCTAGTACGCTTACTAGGCTTGGCTGCTGATTGGCATGTTTCTTATGAAACGAAGCTTTCCAGCAATTCATCCAATTTTTCCATATAGCATTACTGCTATAGGTCACAAGTTACCTTATGAGTCGGGTGCTCTAACCAACTGAGCTAAAGGCCCATTTCTTTCTATTATACATTCATGATGAATATACACGTAAAATAACTCATTGAGTATATTTTAGGTTTATATTCTTCAAACCTATTACTACTATTTAATGTACGAGATAATATCTCATTCATTAAGGATAGAACCTTTATTCTTCTTACTCTCTGTTCAAACTTAATATACGAGTAATCGTATACCACATAAGAACTGCGGACCTGCCGATTATGAGTCGGATGCTCTAACCAACTGAGCTAAAGGCCCATTTTCACATATTTGGCCTGATTTTTCTAATGCGTTTATTAATACATTTAAATAGCTGAACTAACAAAGCGGGTGCAGTATAAGCATTTTTTATTTTGTTGTCACCTAATGTACTTTAAATAATTGTGTTTTTTTACTGACAGCTTATTTCTTAAACAAACTGAGGTATCTTCGTGCTAAAATCGATAGGTCAACCCTACACTCACCTCACTCTGAACCCAAATATTACTCGAAATATATATTGCACAAACTTCATCACAAAATATTGCGCTATCAGAGTTAAAGAAAGTTCCATAAATACGACTATCTAACCTTAACTTTAGTCGTTCACTTAAATCAACTTTAGATGCTAAACCAACATTCAATGAAAAGCGCGTTTCATCACTGAGTTGTTTATCACTAGGAGAAAGGTGAGTTAACCCCAAACCGCCCGTAAGGTAAAAAGGGACAGGTCCTTCAGAAATAGGGACATTGCCACCTAGATGGACATAAGTAATACCCAATCCTGTATTGCTTGCTGAAAAGTCATCTGATTCAGAGAAGTTAGTATTGTAGTGGCTTATTAAAAACTCACCTTGTCTCTTTCTATCGAAAGACCAAGCAGTTAGTAAGCCGTAACTCGTCTCATCTTTTAATTCTACCCTACTCTGTATTTCATTCTGGCTAGTATCAAAGTCACCGCCAAAGCGATAACCAATTAATGGAGTAACTTCCAGTTCTAATGCTTGTTTTGCTACAGTGGGCATAGATATGATGGTAAGAGCACAAAAAATTGTTAACAAAACACGCATAAAATTTCCTTATCTTAGAAAGTAAAAAGAGTAAGCTAGTGATACTAACTTACTCTTTATTATGTATATTTAAAACTGTATTTCAAATATTTTAGTGTTACTCACCATCTAAGAAGCTTTTCAGCTGCTCTGAACGAGACGGGTGGCGCAACTTGCGTAAGGCCTTAGCTTCAATTTGACGAATACGTTCACGCGTAACATCAAATTGTTTACCAACTTCTTCCAAAGTATGGTCCGTATTCATATCGATGCCAAAACGCATTCTAAGTACTTTAGCTTCACGAGCAGTTAACCCTGCAAGTACTTCATGAGTCGCACCCTTGAGGTTTTCAGAAGTAGCAGAATCAACTGGAAGTTCACCACTACCATCTTCAATAAAGTCACCTAAGTGTGAATCTTCATCATCACCGATAGGCGTTTCCATTGAAATTGGCTCTTTAGCTATTTTCAATACTTTACGAATTTTATCTTCAGGCATTACCATACGCTCAGCTAACTCTTCTGGCGTAGGTTCACGTCCCATTTCTTGTAACATTTGACGAGAAACACGATTTAACTTGTTAATCGTTTCAATCATATGTACCGGAATACGAATGGTACGTGCTTGATCGGCAATAGAACGGGTAATTGCTTGACGGATCCACCAGGTAGCATACGTTGAAAATTTGTAACCACGACGGTATTCAAATTTATCAACAGCTTTCATTAAACCAATGTTACCTTCCTGAATTAAATCAAGGAACTGTAAACCACGGTTGGTGTATTTCTTCGCAATTGAGATAACTAAACGTAAGTTAGCCTCAACCATTTCTTTCTTCGCGCGACGCGCTTTTGCTTCACCAATAGACATACGACGGTTAATATCTTTAATACCGTGAATATTTAAGTGAGTTTCTTCTTCAATTTGATTCAGTTTGTAGATGCAACGCTCAACATCATGCTCAACATTACCTAATTTATCTGAGTAAGGGTTTCCTGCTGATTTTTCTGCATCAAACCATTCTTTTGAGGTTTCATTACCAGGGAATATTTTAATAAATGTTGTTTTAGGCATACCGGCACTAACGCAGTGCTTCATGATCAAACGTTCCTGAACACGCAATCTGTCCATCATGCCACGCATGTTTTTAACTAATCGATCAAATAACTTAGGAATTAAACGGAATTCTTTAAAAACGTCAGCAACCACATCAATCGCTTCTTGAGCGTCTTTATGACCTCGGCCTTTTTTCTTCACTATTTTGGTTGCATTCTCGTGTGCTTCGCGTAATAAGGTGAACTTTTCACGCGCTAGCTCCGGATCTGGACCCGTGTCTTCTTCTTCTTCATCTTCTTCAGAATCACCGTCTGTTTTTTCTTTATCTTCGTTATCAAGCTCTTCTTTAGATAATTCACTACCAACATGGGTTGCTGCAGCAGCAACATCATCATCTTCAGCATCGGGATCTAAAAAGCCAATAATAATATCCGTTAAGCGAACTTCTTCCGCTTCAAAATTATCCCACATATCTAACAAGTAGTTTATTGCTGGTGGATATTCTGAAACACTACGCTGAACTTCTTTAATACCTTCTTCTATACGCTTAGCAATGACGATTTCGCCCTTACGCGTTAGAAGCTCAACAGTACCCATTTCACGCATATACATACGTACAGGGTCTGTTGTACGACCAATTTCACTTTCTACCGTTGCAAGCGCTTGTGCTGCTGCTTCAGCGGCATCTTCATCAGTATTCCCTTCGCTCATCATCAAGGTGTCTTGATCTGGCGCATTTTCAAATACTTGAATACCCATATCGTTGATCATACTAACGATATCTTCAACTTGATCAGAGTCGATTATGTCTTGTGGAAGATGATCATTAACCTGCGCAAACGTTAAATAACCTTGTTCTTTACCTTTGGTTATCAGGTCTTTAAGTCTAGATTGAGGGGCTGGTTCCATTGACGAGTGTCCACCTGTATATTATAAATATGGGATGTAAAATATGCGCTGAAAACATTAGTAAAAGCTAATAAATGACGCAATAAAGCCGGAAATTATAGCGAATTTTTAAATCAGTTACCAGCAAATATCCTGTCTTAATCGCTTGTTAACATTTAACACTAATATAATAGCGCTAATTTCTTTCATGCTTACTAAGTATAGCTAAAACTAACAGTTAAGCATTTAATATTGCTTGTAACTCTTGCTTCTCCTCAGTAGTCATTTGTCCAGTTCGTGCCTTTTGTAATAATACCTCAGCACGTTGCTCAACAAAGTTATTCAGTAGCTTTTCAATACTATCAAGAAACACATCAGTTGCTGCATCAGCTTCCACATGGTGCTGCCAACACATCAACTTTGCTAATTGTAAGCCTTGCTCAGTTCCGCGAAAGTATTCAAGTAATTGCGGTGATTTAATATCAGGGTTTTTCTGACAAACACTTAACACTTGCATTAACAGCGGAA
>OJIR01000049.1_pt1 | contig 39503 bp, 21 predicted proteins | sample 1595711 | NCBI WGS metagenome assembly OJIR01 (sample SAMN05416846, study PRJEB24817) | seawater metagenome | isolation source: Sea water | place: Canada:Atlantic | collected 2013-07
TATCAACAAACTCTTTAATTTCTGGAGCCTCTAATGAGTATTTTGCTTTCGCAATATTTAATTGTGCTAGGTGCATGTAAATGGTCCTCGATGGTAATGCTCATGAATGGGGTGGGGGCTTTTCTAGATGCATGTAGGTTGTTTTAATATAAACAGATTTTTAATTGCTTTAATCTTTTCCATAAATTCAGCCTCATTTAATGGTAAATCGGTAATACTTTCAGGTGGTCTACTCGGAAACTCCATTTGAATATAACCATTATCCATTTTTGTGACAAATAAATTACCTACCGCCTCAGCGTAAAAATTAATAGTTGTTACACTATCATTTTTGGCAAAAATAACAAATGCAGACGCTAATGTGGCATGACAACAAAAGTCAATTTCAGTTAGAGGGGAAAACCAACGGATTTCATAATTGTGAGTATCAATTTTTTTAACATAAGCGGTTTCAGATAAGTTATTTTCAATAGCAATAGACTGCATAATTTCATCACAAAGCCTGTCGTTGTAATAATTACTGCGGCTGAATTTTCTTTAAAGGCAACATCTGTGAAGGCATCAATAACGTTTATTTCTAATTCCATTCGAGAATTTAGTTCTTAAGTAATGTTTGCTTTATAGACATTATGAATCCCCACGAAGTGCTAGCCTCCAAATTTGTGGGTTAGCAATGCCAGAGCCATAATATATGTGTCCATCAAATTTAACGCTTACTTGGCGTCAGGTTGTCCCCGTCCCCAAATAGGTACGTGCATGTCTCTTTGCAATACCATTTTATTATCAATCAAATAAGGGAGTTTAATTTCTGCGAAGCAATTGATACTAGAAAACAATAAAATTAATAGCAATAAAGATACTCTCATTTTGTTATACCTTCGTGCGTTATTATATAGCTGTTAATAGCAAAAACGAGCCTAATCAGCTCGTTTTTAATTTATGTTTTATCGATATTATTTGTTATTAGGCATTATGTATTTTATGCGCTCTATAACCATAGATAGCGATAACCACAAAACAAATCATCGGTAATATAAAGGATGTTTGTACACTTGGTAAACCCGAGATCAGTGCCTCACCATCAATCATAGTGCCTTGTAGTGGTGGCATTAACGCACCACCAACAATAGCCATAACCAAACCAGCAGACGCTAAACTTGCATCGTTGCCTGTATCTTTAAGCGCAATGCCATAGATAGTTGGGAACATTAACGACATACAAGCAGAGGTTGCTACTAAACAGTAAAGGCCAGTCATACCGCCGATAAAGACAGTACCAAACGAGAGGATAATACCACCAAGGGCAAGCAATAATAATAATTGACCAGGACGAATAAGACCTAACATCAAAGTACAGATGAAGCGGCTGGCAAGAAAAATACCCATCGCTACCATATTGTACTGTTGTGCTTCAGCTGCGGTTAAACCAACAGAGGTCATGCCGTAGTGAATAATAAAGGTCCAAGACATAATTTGAGCACCCACATAAAACGCTTGAGCGATAACACCTTCACGGTAACGAGCATTTGATATTAAGCGAACGAATGTTTCTTTTAATACTTTAGCTGTTAACGGTTCATCATGGGTAATGGTATCCGGTAATTTACGGAATAAAAAGAACACAAACAATAAAGCAACCACTGAAGCAATGGCAATATAAGGGCCGCGTACCGTGATTAAATCAGCAGCTTGCATAGCCTGGTGAGCTGCAGGTTCAGTAAGTGAAAATTCAGTTAACGCTTGGGTTAATTTACCATCAACAACAGAAGGTAATAAGTCGTTATATTCAGGATGCGCTAATTTTTCAGCAGCGCGGAATTCTTCAACTTTTAATTCACTTAAAATATAATTAGAAGCGACGAACATTCCGGCTAAAGAACCAATAGGGTTAAATGCTTGCGCTAAGTTAAGTCTCTGTGTTGATGTTTCGGGAGAGCCCATTGATAACACATAAGGGTTTGCAGTTGTTTCTAATAATGCTAATCCACAAGTTATTACACAAAGCGCTAATAAAAAGTAATTAAATTCTGCTGTCATACTCGCGGGTAAGAACAATAATGCACCAACGGCGTAAAGTGCTAAACCAAGTAAAATACCGGCTTTATAAGAATAGCGACGAATAAAAATAGCCGCTGGGATAGCCATAATGCCGTAACCAAGGTAGAAGGCAAATTGCACCATCGAGCTTTGTGCATTAGATATTAAAAATATATCTTTAAACGCTTTTACTAGCGGGTTAGTAATATCGTTAGCAAACCCCCATAATGGAAATAAAGCGGCTACCATCATAAAAGGAATGATGTATTCCTTCGACAAAATTGGTGTTGTTGCTTCTTTAGGTGGGGTGATGTTTTCACCAGTGTTTTCAATTGACATAGTCATGATTACTTCTCTCTTATATAGATTATCACTTTCATTAACGATCAAAATATCTAATAAAACCCTATAATTTAAAGGGCTATAATTATTTGACGTTTAGTGATTATTATAGTTAATGATCATAAGTTACTTGTTATAAGTTCTGCTGTCAATGATTTAGGTCTAATGTTGTGTAGTAAAATACCAATAATATCCACAATAACTACTTGAGTTGTATTCAACACTGACAATTAAATTTTAAATTGTTCACCTAAACATCCCGTAGAAAGAGTTAACTTAACCATGCTCGTCAATGGAGCTAAACCCGCTATTCTTAATGTTAATGAGTTCATCACAACAAATTTTTCCTCCAATTGTTTCCTTTCAAAACAGTTATTTCAATATTAATTTAAGTGGTTGTGGGCTCTACTATAAATTTTCCTTAACGTCAAATTACACCTTTGCTTCAGTTCTTGTTAACTGGCTTATTTCAATGTATACAGAATACAGTTTCGGTGGTTATTATTTATATTGGTACTAATGTCTTTTTTGTTAAATAACCTTTGTTATTGTTTTTTAAGTGTTATTTTTTGATATGCTTATGCTTGGTGGGCTTATTTGTTGCTACTGTTGTGGTTATATTTTATAAAAAACACCATTGTAGCTTTACAAAACTTTACAAAGTGACTACATTGAACATAAGGCTAAGGCAAAATAAATAGTTTGAAATGGATCATTCGTCATTTTATAGAAAGTGAAAAATCTTGAAATATTGCCTTAGCTTTGGAATAAAAAACTATAACAAAAACTTAAATAAAAATTTTAAAATTCGAATGGGGAATAACATGTCGTCACAACAATTTAAAAAAACGAAAATAGCCAGTTATGTTTGCCTGGCTCTATCGACTTCTGTCAGTACAAATGCCTTTGCTGAAGAGGTAAAAGAAAATAAGCTCGAAGAAGTTGAAGTAATAGAAGTCACAGGCGTACGTTCAAGTTTAACTTCGGCATTGAATGCCAAGCGTGATTCTGATGCCATTTCAGATTCAATCATAGCTGAAGAAATTGGCAAGTCTTCAGATGAAAATATTGCGCAAGCATTGTCGAGAATTTCAGGGGTGTCACTGGATCGAAATGGTAGCGACAACCAAACAATTACAGTACGTGGTGTTCAAGCTGCTTTGAATGATATTAAGCTTAATGGCGTATCTATGACGAGCAACACTAATGATCAATCGGTTGACTTAAGTTTATTTTCAGCAGATATCTTAAGCCGAATTGATGTCATTAAATCACCCAGCGCTAATCAAGAAGAAGGCTCATTAGGTGCAGCAATCAATTTAGAAACTCGTGCACCTTTGTCATCGAAAGAAAATGTGAATGTCTTTACAGCGGAAGCACGTTATAACGACTTACGTGAAGATGTTACGCCGCGTTTTGCTTATACCGGTATTTATAATGTCAGTGATAACATGGGCTTTGCGGGGTCATTATTTTATGACAAGCAAAATGTTCGTAAAGAAGAGTTTAATATTTTTGATGCGGAACTTAAAAAGTTTAAAAAAGGTAAAACTGCAATCTCTAATACAAATGGTGATGATCTGTCTGGCGCAGACGTTTGGGCTGTTTTACCTAAATTCTCCCTCGCTCGTTTAAACCTAGATGACAAAGTTAAACAGGGCGGCACAGGAACTTTTCAATACCGTCCTAGTGATCAAACAGACATTCGTCTGGATGCTTCTTTTTCTCGCCAAGAAATAAAACACGCACAGTCACATACTCGCATGCATAATTTCCACCGTACGCCAAATGAAATTGTGGTACAAGAAGGCAATGAAAATATGGCCACTAGCGTTGTTTCAGCAAAAACCGGTAACATTGGCGCTTTAAATCAATCGGGTCGTTGGCTAAATACAACTGATACTTTAGTGTTAGGCGCCCAGTTTGAGCACGCTATTGGTGATGATTGGATCATTTCCGGTCGATTAGGCCATTCTTCTACCGACCAAGAGTATACCGACGGATTTAGAATGAACTGGGGTTCAGCAGAAGGTAGAGATGCCATTGACCTAAATGATTCAAATACTTGGTGTGGTATTGATTACGCTAACGGACCTGAAGGTGATTCATTACCAGAGTTTACCTATTGTGACTCTTATCGTGGTAATGATGCTGAAACCATGAGTTTAGGACAAATTCGTTCCGATCGTCGGGAAGTAGACGATACTAAAAATAGTATTTATTTTGATGCTACCCGAGGTTTAGATAATGATGTTATCACCTCTATTGAATTTGGTGTTAAATACACAGACCGTTCAAAAACAGTGCGTGCGGAAGAGGTGTTTTTTGGTACAGGTGTCTTTGAAAACCAAGATACTATCTTAGCCAGTGATATTCCAGGTGCTGCAACAAGCAGTATCACTGAAGGACACTTTTTAGGTGGAATTGCGCCTGCAGGTCTGCCCACTGATTGGGTTTATCCAGATATTGACGCCACCATTGCCCATGTCTTCCCTAATGGCTTAAGTGAAGACTTATTTGCACCTAACTTGTTAAAAGTGTGGGGAGTAGATGAAACAACTTATGGCGCTTATGTGCAGGCTAACTTTGAATTACTTAACGGCGATCTTACCGGTAATTTTGGTATACGTTATGCTAACACTGAAGTGGCAGGCAAAGCTTATTCAGGCAATAAATTTGCGGCGGGACTAGACTTTCTTGAGCAAGACGCAAATGGTGATGATATTACCGATGTTGTTTTTCCTGTTGACGCCAAGCACGATTATGATAACTGGTTACCGAGTATCACCCTTAATTACTTAATTAACGATGACTTAATTTTACGTACTTCTGCGGCGCGGGTATTAGCGCGTACTAATATTGATAGTTTACGTCCTGGTTATGAAGTGAAAAATACTAACCTATCAGAATCACCTACTGGTAAAGGCGGTAATATTGCGTTAGACCCATTTTTAGCGGATCAATTTGATATTTCTTTAGAATGGTATTTTGAAGAAGGCGCGTTATTATCAGGGGCGTTATTCTATAAAGATTTCAAAAGTTTTACCTATGAAACGACTAGTCAACGACAATTTGATAATGGTGTAAATGGTAATTGTGTTGTTGACTACAGTGGTTACGCCGATGGAACCCCAGAAGAAGTCGCGGCGAGAAATGCGGCAACTGCCCCTTGTGCTGAGGTTGACTTTAAACAAAGTATCAATGGTGGTAGTGGCTTTATCCAAGGTCTTGAGTTGGCTTATCAACAAAACTATGACTTTTTACCCGGTTTACTGAGTCATTTAGGCTCTTCAATTAATTATACTTACGCAGACAGTGAAGCGATAGTCGACCCTGACAATGCCGATAATCCGTATAATGGCTTACCTTTCTTAAATACCTCTAAGCATTCAGCTAATGCGACTATTTTTTGGGAAGATGAAGATCTTAGCTTACGTTTAGCTTATGCCTATAGAACAAAAGCACTCAGTAAAACAACAAGTAAAAACAGTAGTATTGTCAGAGATGATCGCGGCACCTTAGATTTTTCTGCTAATTATGCCGTTACGGATAATTTGAAAGTCACCTTTAGTGCCTCTAACTTAACGGATAGTTACGATAAACTGATTAACGTCATAACAGATCCCGCGGCATCGGGATTAACTAAAGAGTTGTATAGCGATTTGTCAGATATTCCTGAAGGACGTACCCAAGCAATCTTTAATTATGGTCGTGATTTCCGTTTGTCACTTCGATACAGCTTTTAACGTAAGTTAATTAAATTTCATATGATTTAAAAAGGCAATTTATTGCCTTTTTTTATGCTCAATAATAGATGATTCATAACGTCATAACAGGTAAATATGGTGCTCTAAAAGATGCGGTCTAAGAGCACTGCTTTTTCCTATGTGATTTATCCAATTCGTAGTCATAGCTATATCGGCACAGAATAAAAGTGTGTTTATTCTTTACAAAGATCACTGTGTATTGTAGTTTAGAACATATGATTTTTAGTTTTAAAACACTTGTGATTTTTGCAAGGAAGTCAAATTAGCAATATCTACATTAGACAAAGGTAGCTTCAATGAATTTATTTAGAGCTTTAAGCGGTGACAAAAATAGCGTTAGGATATATCCCCTGTTTATGTCGATATGTTTATTAACACTTCTCAGTGGTTGCAACGAACAAGAAATAGCTGAAAAAAAACCGCTAAACGTACTTTTTATCCTAACAGATGATCAAGCACCTGATACGGTTTCCGCCTTTGGTAATACAGAGATTAATACACCAAATATTGATAGTTTAGCGAAAGACGGCATGCGTTTTAGCCATGTCTTTAATCAAGGGGCATGGTCTGGTGCCGTCTGTTTGCCTTCTCGTCAAATGATTAATACGGGTCGTCATTTATACCGCACTGGGCTTGATGCCCGTGGTGTTAACGACCCCGCCTTTGTTGCTAAGCATGCGACATTTGGAGAAACCTTCAAAAAGTCAGGATATGACACCTTTCAAACAGGTAAATGGCATTTGTCATTAGATGTTTGGCGTCGTAGTTTTACTCACGGCAAAGCCATTCATGAAAATGGTATGTCGCGCCATGAAAAAGGCGGACACTGGGATGCAGAATTTACCGATTTTGATGCCAATAAAACCGGTGATAAAGCTTTCACTCGATACAAAGGCGGCAAACATACCAGTGAAGTTGTTGCGGATGCCGCGGTAGACTTTATCGCCAATCGAGATGAAAACAGCAAACCCTTTATGATGTATGTTGGCTTTTTAGCGCCGCACGACCCCTTACATGCCCCTGATGAGTACCTTGCACGATATCCGAGAGATAAAATGAAATTGCCTGAGAATTTCGCAGCGTATCATCCGTTTGATCAAGGTGATTATTATCTTCGCGATGAAGTCTTAGCGGGATTTCCTCGTTCAGGAAAAGACATTAAAGACAAAATCAGCAAATACTACGCCATGATTGAACATACAGATGCACAAATTGGTCGTATCATGGCTCAATTAGAAGCTTCTGGACAAGCTGAAAATACGGTTGTTATTTACACGGCAGATCATGGTTTAGCCATGGGACGTCATGGTTTGATGGGTAAACAAAATCAATATGACCATAGTGTTCGTGCACCTTTTATTGTTAAGGGGCCAAACGTACCCGCAGGAAAAACTGCGCCGGGCATGTTCTATTTAAACAGTGTATTTCCAACTGCAGTCGAACTTGCTGGGTTAGATATTCCTAACAGTGTTGATGCACCGAGTATTGTACCGCTTATTAAGGGAGAAAAAGAAGCTGTTTACGAAACCATTTATGGGGCATACCGCCATTTTCAGCGCATGGTGCGAAGCCAAGACTACAAGTTGATTTATTATCCAATGATAAAGAAAACACAACTTTTTGATATGAAAGCAGATCCACTTGAAATGCATAACCTAAGTGAACAACCTCAACATCAGACACGCATTAAGAACATGATGATGGTATTAGATGATTGGCAGAAAATTGTCGATGATCCCCTTGATCTTAACGAGCCAGAGGCAAGTTACGATGCATTTTTGAAATTAACCTGGGATTAAGATAATGACGTTGACAACAAAAATTAAAAGCACACTTTTAGCAACACTCAGACTCTCAGCATTGGCTTCAATTGTTTGTAGCACTGTGATATCAGTAGAGGTGTTAGCAAAGCAACCTAATATTGTTTTTATTATGGCTGATGACCATGCCGCTAATGCAATTTCAAGCTACCAAGGACGTCTATCTAAGGTGTTTAAAACCCCTAATATCGATCGCTTAGCCACTGAAGGGGTGAGATTGGATGGTATGTATACCAACAATTCTATTTGTACGCCGAGCAGAGCAGCAATATTAACTGGACAGTACAGCCATACTAATGGCGTTAAAACCTTAGCTGATCAATTTGATCGTAAAAAAGATAATATGGCGAAACAGCTTAAATCAGCAGGTTATCAAACGGCTATTGTTGGAAAGTGGCATTTAAAAACCCAGCCATCAGGTTTTGACTATTACAATGTATTGCCAAACCAAGGGGTGTATTTCGATCCAAAATTGAAGGAAATTGGCACAACATGGAAAAATGGCAAGCAGGGCGGTGAAGTCCATCCTGGTTATGTAACTGATGTTATTACCGATGTCAGTATAGACTGGTTAAATAAACGCGATGAAGAAAAACCCTTTATGTTGATGATTCACCATAAAGCACCACACGGTTTATGGCAGCCAGCTAAACGCCATGAAGACTTTTTGGCTGATGTCCAAATTCCTGAGCCTGACAGCTTATATAACCGAGGTAAGCATGGTCCTACGGATGCGGTAATTATTGATGGCAAAGCGGGTCAACAATTTGGCTCGTCTGTGTCTAGAAGAATGGAAGGCCGCGGGTTAGTTACCCGTATGTTAGATAAAGATTGGCCAACGGGACCTCTTAAGTTAGACAGTTATGACTGGGATACCGTTGTTTCAGCCGCTTATCAAAAATACTTAAAAGACTATTTACGTACCATTGTTGCCGTTGATGAAAATGTCGGCAGAGTACTTGACTATCTTGATGCTAATGGCTTAACCGAAGATACCATTGTGGTTTATACCTCGGATCAGGGCATGATGCTCGGCGAGCACGATTATTATGACAAACGCTGGATTTATGAAGAGTCGATCCAAATGCCGTTCTTAGTACGTTACCCTAAACTGGTCTCGAAAGGAAAAAGCTCAGATGAGTTGTTTCTTAATGTTGATATAGCACCGACTTTGTTAGATTTAGCGGGTATTAACACGCCAAAAGCTATGCAAGGTAAAAGTTTTAAAACAGCTTTGAAAGATCCTGAAAACGCAAAAGGCAGAGAGGCAATTTATTATCGTTATTGGTTACATATGGCTCACCATACCGTGCCGGCGCATTATGGCGTGCGCACTAAAACGCATAAGTTAGCGTTCTTTTATGGTTTGCCACTAGACGCTAATGGCGCGATGCCAGCGGCAACACCACCTTATTGGGAGCTTTACAATTTAGCTAACGATCCCTTAGAGGTGAATAACTTATACCCTAACAAAGAAAGTAACCCCGTTAAGAAAGAGCTTAAAAATATCTTAACTCAGTTGAAAAAAGAGATTGGTGATACCGATGAAGCTTATCCAGCATTAATGGCCGTAAAGGCTGAGCATTGGAACCAATAGGTTTTTGCTATTAATCACTTGATGTAGGTAAAGACAGAAAGAATACTTTCTGTCTTTATCAGTTAATTTAATTTTGAAAGTTTGAGAATTTTATGAAAGAACTAGTGTTTTTTTTCTTTACCATAATGGTAATGCCCCAGGCATTGGCCAGTCAGTACTTTGTTGCCATTAATGGTAGTGATGATAATGACGGCTCTATTGATAGACCTTTTAAGCATATTCAATATGCAGCAGATAAAATGGTAGCGGGTGACACCACTTATATTCGTGCAGGTCGATATTTAGAACAAGTCAATTTAAATAATGTCAGTGGTACAGAGAAACAACCTTATGTTTTTAAATCGTATAACAATGAAAAAGTCACTTTAGACGGTACTATTGAGATTAAAAGTAAATGGAAAAAATACCAAGGAAATATATACCAAACAACCGTTGAACAACCGATATGGCAATTATTTACTGATAATAAAAGCATGACCTCTGCTCGCTGGCCTAATGGTAATTGGTACGATGGCTCTGTATGGAATAAAGAAAAATCAATGATGTGGCCTGACAAAGGCAAAGGTGAGTTAGGCACCTACTTTAATAAAACCTTAACCGCATTAGATTTTGATTTAACTGGTGGTATTATCATCGTTAACTCGGGCTCCTTTAAAACCTACCAAACTAACATAACGCAACACCAAGCCGGCAGTGATCACTTTTCATATAATACTAAAGGTGTTAAATCGCACTTTAGTTTTAAAGACGACGTCTCTCGTCATGGTTATTTTCTTGAAGGTAAACTCGGTTTATTAGATGAAGAAAATGAATGGTTCTTTGACCCAAAAACCAAGCAATTATATTTATGGGCTAAAGAAGGGGTTAATCCTGAAACACTTGATGTTAAGGGGAAAGTACAGAGTTACGCGCTTAATGTTAAACATTCTAAACATATACAATTTATTGGTATTAACTTTTTTGCCACCACTTTTAAAATCGAACGCAGCCAATTTGTAAAAGTTGAAGACGCGAATTTATTGTATCCATCATATTCAAAACGGATGCTGGGCGATATTTCACCTATTGATGTAACCAAAATGGTGGTGAAAAAGGAAGACGATATAGCGAAAAATCATTTAAAAAATTGCACTATCGCCTACAGCGATGGCCCTGCGATAGAAATGAATGGTACTGGTAATGTTGTCGAAAATTGTTACATGCATGACATTGATTATAGCTGTACCCATAAAGGCGGTTATACCCTCAATATGGTTAATGCTAAAGAATTAGTTTTTCGCCGTAACACCATCCATACCACAGGTTGTTCGGAATTATTTAAAGCAGGTGTTCGTAATCGCGTTGAACTCAATGATTTATCTGATTCAGGCCATTTACAAAATGATGGTTCGATGATCCAGTTAAGTGTTAAGCAACAACCCAACGGTATAGTGCGTTATAACTGGGTGCACGACAGTGTTAAACAAGGTATTCGATTTGATAATATGAATACGCCTAATGCACCGTATGGCAAGAATGGCCATGTTTTTAATAACGTTGCTTGGAAAACAGACCGAATTTACTTTAAAGGAGATAATCATTTTGTCTTTAATAACCTAAGTTTCGATAGCCATTTAAATGACTTAATTGTTAGCAGTAATGAAGCCATTCAAGGCCATAACCATAAAACCATAACAAGAAATAATATTAGCAATAAATTTTCGGGGCATCGCACCAAACCAATTAAAAAATATCCGGTCCCCGGTATTGTTGACCATAACTGGGATGGTGTGACGTTAGGTAAAGATGTACGTTCACAGCTAAGAGATCCAGATAATTTAGATTTTCGTCCTAAAGCTAACTCAGTGTTAGTTGATGGCGGGGTGATTATCAAAGATAAAATAAATTATTTTCTGGGCAAAGCGCCTGATATTGGTCCTTATGAGTTTGGCGCTTTAGATTATTGGATCCCTGGTTTTCAAGATCATAATGCTTCAAAGCCAGTTCCACCTCTCGCGGCAACCCAAGTTAAGCTTAACGCTGACTTGATGTGGTTAACTGCCTATCAAGCGCAAAAACATTTTGTATATTTTGGGGAAAAGCAAAATACGGTTGCGCAAGCAACGATGAACTCACCCGAATTTCAAGGAGAATTTGAGCATAACATTTTTACACCTAAAAATTTAAAAGCCGGAAAAACCTATTATTGGCGGATTGATGCTGTGCGTTCAGGCCAGTTAATAAAAGGTAATATTTGGCACTTCACGGTAGAAGATAATGAGTGAAGCTTATTACCGAATGCTCAAAAAGTACACCAGGTAGATGAGTGCACTCATGATGGCTATTAAGCAATAAATAGCGTGATTAGTGCATTAAATAAGAAAGTAGTTAACAACGTCAGTTTGGAACATTTATGATTAAAAAATATCTCAATAAAAGTGCATTAATGCTTGCAACATATTGCACATTAGGGCTTTCGGCTTGTAGTGATAACAACACCGAAGTGTCTAAGCAACCAGTATTAAACAATCAGCAAAGTACGTCACTTGAATTTTATGTGTCACCACATGGGCAAGCGGATAATACTGGAGAAAAAAAGTCGCCATTCAATTCTATCGCCGCTGCTCGAGATGCTATTAGACAGTTATCTGAAAAACAGCGTAATCAAGATATTGATGTTTGGTTACGCGATGGTACTTATACGCTAGCTGAAACATTAGTGTTAAATCGTCAAGATGGTGGCTCTGGTGAGAATTTTGTGAACTATCGTGCTTATCAAAATGAAACACCAGTGATTTCAAGTGGTAAAGCGGTTAACGGTTGGAAGAAACTTGATACCGCGCTTGACGGTTTACCTGCTGTTGCAAAAGGCAAAGTATGGGTAGCTGATGTAACTCGTGAAGAATATGGTCGTTTTACCGCGATGTTTACTGGTGATAAACGCTTAAGTCGTGCGCGCAGTACTCGTTTTGATGGTATTAAACCCACAGGTTATGAAATAGCTGATTCACGTAATGTAATGCACAAGAAAGATCGTCATTTATTACGTGAAATACGTTATGTTGAAGGCGCGCCTATTCGTGATTGGAAAAACCTTGATGATATCGAAGTTTTCTTCAACCCTGTACCTTGGGCACTTAATTTTATTCCTTTAGCGTCTGTAGATTTAGAAGAACGTTTGTTAACGTTAAAATATGAAGCAAACGCACCTGCATTTTCTCAAAATAGTCCTTGGGCAGTTATTGAGAACGCGGTTGATTTTATTGACGAAGCAGGGGAGTGGGCCCATAACAGTTTAACAGGTAAGCTGTATTACTGGCCTCATGATAATAAGAAACCTCATAATATTACAATTCCTCAATTAAGTGAATTAGTACGTGTTGAAGGTGAAATTGACTATGATGGTCCGGTTGACCAACCAGTAAAGAATATCAGTTTTGAAGGCATTACTTTTACCCAAGCAAAACGTTCAGTATGGTATGAAGATCATAAAGGTTGGGGCATTCAGCACGATTGGGATACTTTCGACACAGGTAATGCTATGTTGCGCTTTCGCGGAGCACAAAACATTAAAGTAACCGGTAATCATTTTACCAACAGTGCAGGCTCTGCTATTCGTTTAGATTTACATGCACAAGAGATTGAAATTACTAAAAACTTAATTGATTATGTGGGTCACATGGGCGTATTACTTGCCGGTTACGGACCAGGTACTAAAGATGTGAATCATCATAACGTTATTTCAAATAATATTATTCATCATGTTGGTGAAATAATTTGGCATGGTCATGCTATTTTTGCATGGCAAAGTGGCGACAATACTATCGCCAATAATTGGATCCATCATGTACCACGTAAAGCGGTAGGTGTTGCTGGGCCTCGTGTGCAAATTTTGATGAAAAAACATGAAGATTTTGACGAAGCAGCTAAAACGATCCGTTGGAATGAGATTGACCTAGATGTTGAGTGGACTGCCGATGTTCAAGCGCATTTTATGCCTTATTTACATGCAAAAAATAACATCATTGAAAACAACAAAGTGACTAAAACGTTACTGCAATTACATGATGGTGCGTCAATCAATGTATCAGGTGCTGGCGAAGGCAATATTATTCGTCACAACTATATCTTTGACGTAGATTATATTGGCGCTCGTACCGATGATTGGCAACGTGGCACAATAACGACACAAAATATATTCGAAAATGCAGGAACAGGTATCGTGCATAAAGATTATAACCATATCACCAATAATATTTTTGTTAATATTGATGGTGAAGCCATTCGTATGCGCGCTTTCCCTCGTCAGTATTTCAAACCAGAATCTATTATCAAAAACAATATCTTTACTAAAGGCCGTCGTGATCCATACGGTGCCCGTGATTTATGGAATACTACCGAATTTTTCGCTATTAAAGGCGGTTCAAAACCGATTCCGTATGAATATTTGTTAGATAACAATACTTATGCTTTTGCAGGTGCCGATGAATTTTTAGCACAACACCAATCAAATGGTGTTGAGCTTAACTCTATTACCACTACGCAACAGCAATTTGTTGATGTAGCAAACAAAGATTTTCGTTTGGTGGATGAAGCGGTAGCGCTTAAAAGTGGCTTTAAACCTTTTGACGTAAGTATGGACTCTTTTGGTGTAACTAAAGACTACCCAGCGAAATACATAAAATTAGATCGCGATACCATGCAGTGGGGCGGTGAAACGTTATTGCACGGTGGTCTTGAAGGTGTAAAGGCCAATGTGCACTAAGCTAGCTAACCTAGTTTAAGTAAGCTGATTAGTGACCAAGTAAGTAGTGATGTTAATTACATCACTATTTACTTTTTTTTGCCTCGAGTTCATTGATTTATTCATCATAAGATAATATTAGTATTCTTCTATCCCGTTACTGATAACCCCACTTAACCTTTCTCGTCCCGTTACTGATAACTTTGTATATCACTTTATATAAGAGTTATGTTGAACGTTTTCATTTACCCATTTACTGATTTATTCTTCGGCCTTCCGATCTCCTTTTGTTGGCTGCTGTAAATATTCAAGCGAATTATTTCTCATAATCGAGAGCAGCTTTTGATAGTCATGCTCATTTGATAAAAAAACCACTACTTTTCTAATTAAAGTCCCTTAAGAACATGTCACTCTTATCTAAAAAAGGCGGTTTTTATAACAACTCGATTGGCACAACTCACTCACCTTATTTTGAAATAATTTATCCATGCTGCACCAATTGAAAAGCTTGATGTTAGTGATGTTATTATTTACAAAAAACATACTGCGCATTGGGTTAAAATGAAGTTGTGAATTGTGCTCGACACATCGCCAACTATAAAAAGGCGTAAAGCGAGCGGGTGTTAATGGGGGGTAATAGGGGGCAACAGTCCCAGTAGTATCCTATCTAAGTCGACAGTAGTTGTTATAAAGCAGCTAGCTTATGAAGGCTCAAGCTTAGCTTGAAATAACCAAACGTCTACACAGTCATAGCGATGCGAATAAGCTACTACATTAGCGCTTCAACCTTAGGTGAGCAATCTTAGTGTAGGCAGGTAGCAGTAGGTAATGACACGCCTTGGGTATGGGACGCTCAGACGCCGTGAAAGCTATATCTTAAAGGAGCAGGGCTTGTAAGTAGTACTTATGCATTTAAACGAATTCTGCGCTGAAATGACGCGCTTAGCAGCTTCTCGTTGTGAAATAAATTAACGTGGCTTCTCAATCGGCTAAGTAAGATTACCCTGCGGTATTTCATTCGGGGATCAGGTGCTAGAAAGCGAGGGTAATTCGACCTAATATTTTGAAGATGACGGTTACGCAAGGTGCTAAGTTCATTACATCGGCAGGTAAATTATGCCATTTGTTTTTATATTATTGATTGGTCTATTTAGGCATAAAAAAAGGCTTCTGAATATATCAGAAGCCTTTATAAATCTTAACCTGTATCAGCTAATTGATAATCGTAAATCAGCCAGTACTTGTTATTTTCTAACAGAACATGAGTACTATTATTTTTGCTTTCTTCTACGAAGAGAAACTAAACCTAATATCGTAAGAAGCGCAGTAGAAAATGAACCCGCTTTACTTGCTCTAACATTGGTATCATTCACCGTAACTTCAATCGTTGCCGCTGTTCTAGCACCATCTTCATCAACGACATCTATAGTTATTGTACTTAGGCCTACGTCGGCAGCTCTTGGTGTACCAGTAAGCTCTCCTGTCTCACTAACTTTTAACCAATGTGGACCATCAATTTTATTGAACACATAACTGTTGCCTTCAGCGTCCGTTACTTGCTCAGCAATAGTGGCGCTATAAGCGACATTTTGTGCAGCAGCAGCTAATTCAATCGGGGTAAATACAGGTGCTTTATTGATTGATACCGTCACGGTTACCTTTGTGTCAGCTGATTGTTTTTTAGTATCCTGTACACGAACGGTCTCTTCAGTGTAAATACCTTCGGCAATACCGGTGAGATCAGCCATGATTTCACCAGTATTTACTACTGTAAGCCAGCTTAAGCTTTTGTTCCCAACACTAAATACTAGTTCGTCGCCTTCGGCATCACTTGCGTTACTTGCAATATTTCCCGTGAAATTTAAATCAAGTCCTTCATTAACAGAGAAATTTATTTCAATATTATCGGTATCCCATGTTGGTGCAAAGTTACTTTCAGCCAACATACCAGGGTCTTCAATTGAACCATTGGCTAGGCCATCAGCATCATAAATACCGCCATCTTCAATGACTAATTGTATACAGTCATGGCCAGCAGTTAAACCAGAGGTATAACTTTCATGCAATGGTGCAGGGCAATTACTGTCAGTATCTTTCATTGCTGATGCAATGGTGTTAACTCCGTTTTGTGTAAATCCAAGCCAACCGGCACTAGGTGTAAATTTACGGAATTCGGTGTTTTCGGTTAACACAACATCTTTAGGTAAAGGATAAACAATAGCCGCTGTGCCACCACTGGTGACACCATTAACGGTAAAGTTAATTAAATTTGCGCCTTCAAGTGCAAAGTAGTTGTTGTCCGTTGTACTTTGTTCTGTCGTCTCTTCATACGTTTTGATGAGATCCTTCAAAGTAATCACTGCAGAGGTTGCTGCAATGCCTTTAGTTGTTTTACTGACAGAGCCAAGGGATAAGGTTAATCCTGGGCTTGTTTGCAGGGGGGTGTCGTCAGCGGCTAATTGAAGTTGAGTAACTTCAAGTAGGCTACTGTCAAGGTAATCTAAAATACCATCATTATCGCTATCGGTAAGACCTTCGTCTTTATCAGGGATACCATCTTTATCAGTATCAGTTTCATCTTCAGGTAAGGTAGGTAAGCCCTTTTCTATAACCCTAATTTTTGCCGTTAAAGTGTCAAAAAGTTTTGCAGTATCAACGTCTGCTTCTGTAGAAATGAAGGTTTCTGTTGCGGTAGCACTGAACTCTGTCATGCCAGCCACGGGGGTAAAGGTAAAGATATCTTCTGCTATCGTGGCGTCTTTGGTACTTTTCTTGTCCCAAGAAAGCGCATGAGTATCGTCTTCATTTACATCAAAAATAGTAGCTGAAACAGTAACGTCACCACCTTTTGCGCTGATCAAGTGAGTGCTCAGAGCATTGCTGGCATCGATAGTGGCAACCACTTTATTTTTTTGTTTAAGCGTTAAGCTTACTTCAGGTGCTTCGTTCCCCGTTACCGCTCTAATTGAAATAAAATCTGGATCAGGAATAATAGCGCCTTCAACATTGGTAATAGTGAAAACAGCCGATTGTGCGCTAGTAGCATCGGCAAGAATTGCTATTTCTACCGTTTGCGCAGTTTCAATTGCTGCTTCATCAGCAAAAGTTATAGTGCCAGTTGAATGCTCAGCCGCTTCACCTGTAATTGCGTAACTCAGTGTTACCGGATAAGTGTCGTTAACCGCATTACCTAAGACCTTCACGCTTACAAGTGCATTGCCACCAACAGGTACACCAGATTTTTCTGTTGTAACTTCTGCTAAAGGCGTAATATTAACGACCACTGTTGCTTCATCTGATGTATTACCATCGCTATCTCGTGCAACGATTTTTACTTCATGAGTACCTGAAACGAGATTAGTATCGCCTACAACCGTAGCATTTATTGGGTCTGGATCTTTTACATCCTCAGCTGTGACAGTAATAAAACTGCTAATATCAGTCATTATACCTGTGGCAGGAATAGTAACTGGAGGGATATCACCTTCAAAGTAAGGAGGCTCTAGATCTGCGGGGTCCACTTCACCGGCTATTGTTGTAATGACTAGAGCGGCTCTGTCTGTACTCTCAGAGCCAAATGCGCCTGCAACCCATTTAATATTACCTAGGCTAGTGTTTTCCATATCTATATTAAAAGTATACTTACCAATACCAGAAACGGCTGAGGTAATATCAAACTCGTGAAATTCTCCTTCTTGAATTGGAAAATCTGCAGAATCATCAGGCGTTTCAGCTGAGCCTATTACTGCGCCAGGAATCTTGTCACCAAGGGTAAAGGGGTAAGAGCTGGCATGAACCACTGTTTCATCCCATTCGACTTGGGGATTTGTTAATTCACGGATAAACGTATCAGGGATAGCACTTGAAGCTTTGAGTTTTAAAATAACTTTATCAATAATTTGACCAGACGGTAAAGCAGGGATATCAAACTGGACAAAACCTGAAAAATCTCTATCAATTTTCATGATAGGTTTGTCGCCAAAATTATTTGTTTTTGTACTGTCGCCCAAGGTTACCCATGTATCTTGAATACTATGGATAGCAGGAAGCTCATCTGCCATGGCTGCTTGTTGGGAGAGCCCCGCTAGTACTGCACCAGCTATTATTGATTTAAAATATACTTTTTTCATTTTATTCCCCAATTATACTGTATTTTGAAGTGCAGTATTTATGCTAAAAGTTCAACAATATCATTTGAATGTTGTCTATTAGCTTCACAATTTGCAATTTTAATTATTTTTTTACTTTATTATGAAGCTTTATTTGCCTTCTGGTTTTTATAAATAATATTCACAATTAGATTATCCAACTTTATAACTTATGTCAATATTAAAGGGGTGAAAAAAAACAAGTGCAACTTTATACGTTTTTACTTCTTTAAAGCATAGGTATAGTAGATCTAGTCTTTTTATATTTTGTGATTGATAAAGCTTACAATAGTGACGTGACTCAGTCCCTTTACCAAAGTCACCTTAACAACGTCAGCTTTACTAAGGTGACTTTTATCGGCAATGAAAGGATATAAATGAAGTTATGAATTTTACTTAAACATAACTTCATCAATATTAGCGTGCTGAGGATTAAAGTGAGTGGAGTTATACTCATTTCATCAAGCTTGTGATCTTGTTGTACGTAGGGAAAATAAATTAAGGCAAGGCGCTCGATTGTGTAATAGCAGGCTATTTGGAATGAGAGCAACGCAGTCGTGAAGTATTTTAATTTGCAAAAGTGAACAATACTTTAATTAAGTTGGTATTAGCCCGTTTTCTTAAAAATCGCGGATAATGGCGCCGTACTATCAGCAAAAGTTGCCGTAGGAATATCCACTGCATTAAGCATGCTAACAAACAAGTTACTCATAGGCTCTTTGTCATCAAACACATGATAGCTGCCATGTGCAACGCCTAAGTTATTGCCGCCAGCTAAAATAAGTGGGTAATTTCTTGCGTTGTGCGTATTACTTGTGCCACTACCATATAAAATTAAACTACTATCAAGCAATGAACCGTGCTCGTCTTGCGTTTCACTCATACGTTTAACAAAGTAGCTAAATTGCTCTGCTAACCATTGATCGTATCGTCCCCATTCTTCCCAATGACCTGAGGTTTTATCGTGAGTCATTTGATGATGACCTTTATTGATGCCTAAGGCTAGTTTTGGAAAATTTTCGCCAAAACCCATGCCATCTTCACGAGAGACCATGTAGCTTATCACCCGCGTCATATCTGTTTGAAAACCCAACACCATTAAATCATAGGTTGTGCGTATATAGGCTTGGGGATCTACCGTGGCGTCAACATCTAACGTTAAATCTGCAATGTTAAATTCTTTCATTGGGATGTCGAGCCATTTTTCACTGCGTTGTATTTGTTCTTCCATACTATTGAGTGAGGTTAAATACTCATCCATTTTATGTTTGTCTTGCATACCTAATTTAGTCAGCAGTGTTTTAGAGTCTTCTAAAATCAAATCGACTAATTTTTTATTTTGTTGTAATGACTTTCTGCGTTCCGCTGATGTAGCACCACCGGTAGGCGAAAAGTAACGTTCAAATATTTGGCGATGGCGATGTTCTGAAGGGATTGGTTTGCCTGCATTAGAAAAAGACAGCGTAGCAACCCGCGATTTAAAACCAGTACCGCCATCACTTGATAGTGAAAGGTTAGGGTAGCGGGTATATCTTTTTAAAGACTCTGCCGCCAATTGATCAACCGAAATAGAGTTTTTATAACTGCTGCCGCCTACATCTCCCCCAGTTAACCAGGTATCTGCAGCAATATGGCCCACTAACTCTCTACTTTTTGGATGACTTAAACCGCCAATAATGGACATTTTGTCACGAAAAGGTGCAAGCGATGACAAGGTATTAGTTAGTTGGTAATTTTTACCAGTTTCTTTTGGAAACCAATGCCACTGTTGGTATTTTGTTTCAGACTCATGGGGTAAACAAACGCCATTGGGCACAAAAACGTAACATAAGCGTTTAGGGGCAGGAATTGCCTTCGTTAAACTTTGTTGAGGTTTATTTTGTGCCATACATTCTAAATAAGGCAGCGCGCAGGCAACACCTGCTCCTTTTAGAAAAGTACGACGGCTGATAGTTGTTGATTTTTTTCCCATAATAAAATTCTCCTTATAACTGTTTGAATGTAGGATGATTGACAATGCCTTTAATCACTGAACGCATGCCGTAATTTTGTTCTTCAACTTGCTCGGCAAGTGTTTGCAAGGTCGCTTCATCACTAAATTTCACTTCACGGCCTAAACTGTAACTGTAAAGGTGCTTTATTAATGACAGTGTAAAAAGCTTTGGTTTTTTATCGATAACATAACGTTTAATATCGTCTACGCCATTAACTTCTGAGCCATCAGGTAAAATAGAAACTGCATCAATAGCTCGGCCTTTCATCATGGTTTGATATAAACCTGCGGCATCAAAATTTTCAAAAGCAACACCATAGGGGTCAATCATGGCGTGGCAATCACGACATGATTCTTTATTACGATGGGTCTCTAATTGCTGTTTCAACGTCAAGTTCTCAAAGCCGGGAGTATCCGGATCTAAAGCTGGCACGTTAGGCGGTGGCGGTGGCGGTTGAGTGCCAAGTATTTTTTCTTTAAACCAAATGGCGCGTTTAACTGGGTGTGCTTGTTCACCATTAGAATGACCGGCTAAAAATGCTCCTTGTGACAGTAAACCACCTCGATGTTGCTCTGGTGTTACCGATACCGCTCTAAACTCATTACCAATAACATCATCAATACCGTTGTTAGATTCACTATTAATGCCATAGTACTCCGCAAGGTTTTGATTGAGCATGGCAAAATCAGAGTCGACCAAAGTAAATATGCTTTTATCTTCTTTTATAACGTGATGAATAAACTGATAGCTTTCTTCTGACATATCGGCTTTTACAAAGCGGGTGAAGTTAGGGTACAGGTCAACATTGACGTTCATCGATTCATGTCTATCGACTCTTAACCACTCATAAGTGAATGGGCGAATAAACTGCCATACTTTAGGGTCTTCAAGCATTCGATCAACTTGGTCATTTAACTGGTTACTTAATTCTCCTTTTGCCGCGAGTGTTAATAACGTTTGGTCCGGTGCAGAATTCCATAAAAAATAGGATAAACGGCTAGCTAGCGCAAATTCAGAAATAGATTTACCTTGATGAGTACTTGCATTCGCAGTATTAATACCTACTAAGCGCATTAAATTGGTGTAAAATTTTTCCCCACTTGATTCATTATCAATAGGCTCTTCAGGCAAATAGAGAAATTTAGGCGAGGTTAACATCGCTACCATCACTTCAACCATACTTTCTTCATATTGCTTGAAATTACCTTTTATAGCTTGCCAATAGTTTAGGTAAAAAGTCAGTTCGTCTGGAGACAAAGGACGACGAAACGCCTTTTGGCCAAAGTGGGCGATAACTTCCTCGCTATAGGCTGCTTTGTTAGTTTTGTCTTTGTTTGATGAATCAAAAAAGATTGCCTGATGCGTTTTCGTTGGCCACTGCTCTAGGTAAGGTGCCTCAACTTCAATAGATTTTACTAATAACGGTGGCCCGGCTAGTTTGTTTTCTTTGACTAAAAAATTATTCCACAAACCGAGAATGGTAATGCCCGCTAGTGGCTCCTCAGGGTTTGCTGATGCAGGAACAGGTAAGTTATCTAACCGACCGGTAAAGGTATATACTTGCTGATCACTAGACGCTCCTTCGATGTTTAAAGGGTCAGAAAATTGCTGATAATCCATACCGTCATCTAAACGTGTACCAATAAAAGGCTGTATTGAGGGTTGTTTATCATCAAACTTACTCTTATTTTCTACATTACTCGCCACCCGAGCAGCAAGTAACTTTGTATTATTTTCAGCTTGCGTCAACACGATGTGGCTAAAGCCAATAAAGTTGGCGGCTGATATAGCAACACGATGCTTGCCTTTTGATAAATAGACACTGGCTAATGCTGATACATGGCTATTTTTTCCTGTCTCATCTAAAGAGGTCTTGAGCTCTTGTCTATCAACATTTAACTTCACTTTGTTTTTATTGTCATTGGTTAATTTGGGATGAATAATGTCTATTTGATAAAAGCCTTCCTCTTTAACTTTAAAAACAAACTGTGCAGAAGACTTTTTGATTTTTAAGTTTTCTTGACGCCAGAAATTATCGATCTTCTTAAAGTTTCTAGCTTTAGTGATCATTGAACCGTTAAGTATAATATTATGAGGCGTATGATTTACAGTAGCATTAGACACATTATATTTTGCCGAAGGCTTAGCGTTCTCAATTATTTTCAATTGCCCAAAAACATTGGTTTCTAGGTTGCCTTTTTCGGCTGTTACACGCATTTTGAAAGTACCTTCATTTGGAAAAAGGTCTTTTACTTGGATTTTTAAGTTAGGTGATGGGCCCATAAATGAATAGGGCGGTTTTTCAACATGAGGTAATGCTGAAGCTAAAACAATACCGTCTTTGTTAACGACAAAACGATCATGTGATGAACCGCGTAAACTGACACTAAAATTTTTCTTTATCTTATCTAGTTTAGCTTGTTCCTCAGTAGTTTTTGCGACTCTTACGTTACCCTGTTCATCAAGAATTTCGACTGAAAAATTATTCTTTTCAAGACTAACCTCTTTAAACCCACCAATTTCAGAGGCAATATTTCCCTTACCTGCATTCTTACCAAAGGTGACTTTAAAGTGAAAAACTTCCGGTTTATCACCTAAATTGACGGCTTTTAACAAAGCGTCTTTCGCTATTTTTTGAAAATATTCGCCATGTAATGACGTCATTTGTAACACTTCGCCATCATTTGAAAACCCTAATTCAGATTTGCCATCATCAGGTAGAATGCTACCAAAATCGACATCAACACCCAATAACTCTTGCAAGGTATTGGTATATTGTTGCTTGGTTAAACGTCTGATCGGGTGAGTTGAATTATCCTTATGCGCCGCTGATGCAAGTTTGATGTTGTCTGTCATCCACGTAACGAAAGCTCTTCTTTCTTCGTTGTTAGGTTGCTCTTCTTTAGCTGGTGGCATTTCACCACTGTTTATCATATCTAGCGCGGCGTGCCATTTTTCAGCATCATGACCATTAATCATGTCAGGATTTAAGGTGTCAAATCTGACATTACCCTTTTGTTTATCTGGGCCATGACAACTTAGACAATATTTGTCGATAACTGGAGTAACTTCTTGGTTAAAAACAGCATCATCGACTTCTGCTATGACAATAGGCTTTTCATGTAGGTTGAGTATTGTTTTCACCGGCTCTGGCGTATATTGCGTTAAGTAGGTATCGCCATGTACTAAGTTTCCACCAGCATGAGCGGCAAACATTATAAGGATAACAAGCGAAGAGCTACTGACGTAATAGAAACCACGAGTCCAACGTTTGTTGAGTTGAATACAGGTAACTCTAATACCGAACACAAAGAGAGAAAGTAAGGCTACGCTGACGCCGCCTAACTGATGAGAACGCACTTGATCTGCTTGAAACCCTTCATTAGAGGCAAGCATCAAGCCTAAAGATACAGTGATAATGGCGCTAATGGCGCCAATGAGCCAGAAAAAAGGAACCAAAACCACTAAAGAATGAAATTGTTTTTTAATTGACAGTAATTCAATACAGGGTGCGAGAAAGAGTAAAACAACGGGGAAATGTAATACTAATACGTGGAAGCGACCTAAAAACCGAAAGACTCCAGCGCCAGATTCATTGTCTATCGGGGCGGATACTGCGGCAAAGATAAGCGCGAGCGCAATGAATATTAATCCCCCCCATAGTTTTGTTAATGATATTCTCGTTAAATTCATATAGACCTCTGTGTTTATTCTTAATTTCAGTTCACCTGCTGATTTAATGTTGTTAACAATCAATGGTGATAAAATGTGAACTTATTGCCTGTAATTACATGTATCTTGACGAACCAAAAGCCGTTTAGCTTTGGATTTTTCCAAAAAAACGTACAATATTTATTTGATGGTTAGGTGACGGTACCAGTCCCAAAAGGGTTAAATGACTGGGAGACGCGCTAGGGTTGTCCGTTGGTTATCAACAACTCTAGTGAGTCTTTTTCATCGTGAAAAAGTGGCGTTATATAATACCTGTTTCTTTTTCTTTGTTATGGGCAACTAGGCCATATATACACACAACAATGAAACTAATAAGAGGCATAACATAGCTGAAGTTGACCGACGTTTGATCCACTAATAAGCCTTGTAAGGGTACCAAGATTGCGCCACCTACAATGGCCATGATTATGCCTGAGCCACCCAGTTTACGATCTTCACCGACGCCAGTTAAACCTAGCCCATAAATAGTAGGGAACATGAGCGACATACATGCTGATATGGCAACTAAGGCAAAACAACCTAGAGTGCCACCGACTAGAATCACAATACTTGTTAATACAATCGCAATGAAAGAAATCGCTGATAATAAACGGGCAGGGTCAATAAACTTCATTAACGCCGTACAAATAAATCTTGAGGCAATAAATAAAATTAGACCGGCAATCATATAGTCAGAGGCTGCAGATTCAGTGGTAATACTTGGATTGTTCGTTAAGATATACTTAACGGTATAGGTCCATACACCGATTTGACAACCGACAAAAAAGAATTGCGCGACAATCGCGGCAAGCCAGTTTTTATTTTTGATCAGGCGGGAAAAAGAAGCCGCTAAACCGTCAATTTTATCCGTTGATTTAGCTGTTGCTTGAGGAAATTTTTTAGACAAAATTATAGCGCCTAGAATAAAGCTAACTAAGCCGACAATAAGGTACGCGGTAACAACATTTGAAAGTTCTTGATTTTGAATCGTCGCTAGCGCATCGGCACTCATCGCTGCGCGAGTATCAGCATCAGCGCTATTTAAACCATCTAGAATAATGAACTTACCCAAAAACAAACCACAAATTGAACCAACAGGATTAAACGACTGGGCCAGGTTAATTCTTCTGGTTGCTGTTTCAGCCGGCCCCATGGTTAATATATAAGGTGCGGCAACTGTTTCTAAAATGGCACAACCTGCAGCGAAAACGTAAAAAGCAACTAAGAAGTAATTGAAATTCATAGACAAACTTGCCGGGTAACATAATGCTGCACCAAAAGCATAGATGAACAATCCTAAAACGACACCTGTTTTATAGCTATATTTTTGAATAAGGAAAGCTGCAGGCAACGCCATAAGAAAATAGGCACCATAAAAAGCCATTTGTACTAAAGACGACTGTGCTTGGCTCATGCTCAGTACTTTTTGAAAAGCAGGAACTAATAAGTCGGTCATGTTATTAGCTGCCCCCCATAAGGCAAAACATGCTGTGACAAGCACGAAAGGGATCAGCAAACCTTTATCAATGATGCTGGCGTTATTGCTCTTGGATTGTGTCTCAACAGTTTCAACAATTGAAACTGCTGCATCAGCGGTGGTTAAATTTGCGCTCATAGTTTTCCTTTATTCTTATAATATTTTAGTTAAAATAATCTTTATGATTTTTATCTACTATAAACAATTGGTGGTGTTTTTGTATATTGATAAGTGATTCTTATGGTTACATTGACGAAAAAACGCATAAAAACAATGCATCTAAATCTGTATCATGTTGTTTTTAAATATTTAAATTTATTAAGTAAAGTTATGTAAATTAACAGCACTACACTACGGTAAGTGTTAAATTTAATCAGATCTATAAAATGCCGCTTATGGTTTTTATTTACAATAATCTGTATTGTGGGTTTTATTAAATGGGTATTGGCCGAATGTTGGAAATATAATGAAAGTGAAAATAATAATGAATAAAAAAATGAATAACTTGGCTATCGTCGTTACAAGCTTATTGTTAAGTGCCTGTTCAGTACCAGAATTGGGTATAACAAACGCTCATGCGGATGATAAAAAAATGATGCAGTGGCCAATGTTTGCTGGACCTCTTGCTAATGAACAAGTGCAAGTGGCACTTGATACCCCTATTAACTGGTCGGTACGAAATAATTATAATATTAAATGGCACGCAGAATTACCCGCTGGCGGGCAAAGCGGTATCGCCGTTTGGGGTGACGACGTTTTTTTAACCATTAACAAGCCACTTGATACGCCCAAATTTTCGGTGCTAAATGCGGACTTTACTACCGCTAAAGTGCGCTACCAAAGCTTATATAATACTACCTTGTCCACATTAAAGCGGACAAATGATGCAACACTTAAGGTTAATCAAGCAGCCATTAATGCAGCAGAGCAACAATGGCAAATGTTATTAGCTGCTGATGAGCGATTACAGCAAGCTCAAAAGAAAAAACGTAAGCATGTTATCAATAAATTAAAGCGTGAAACGCCATTTTGGCGCGCCATTGGCACTGCCAATAAAAGGTATACGGATTATGTTAATCACCAGTCCGTTGAATTAACTCAACGTGCTGAACGTTACTACGCGGCTAATAAACTTATTAAACAAAAGGGCTTAGGAAAAGAAATTGTTGTGTATTGCTTAAGTGCCTCAGATGGCACTATTAAGTGGAGCAAAACGTTAACGGGTATGGTTGATACTATGTATAACTATGCTTTTAGTGATGCCACCTCTCCGACACCAATCACGGATGGCAAACAAGTTTGGGTGATTAATGCAGCAGGAGCCATGGCAAGTTACGATATGCAGGGCAATGAACTATGGAGCCGAACATGGCAACCTACCGTAGGCCGTCCGTTTAATAAGCAATATGAACCTTTATTATCAGGTGACTATCTCTTTAATGTTGAACCACCACTTAGTGATGATACATCTCGACAAGCAAGTTGGAATTATTTACATGCCATTAATAAAGCTACTGGCGTATCGGAGTGGGTGAGTAAAGATGCCTTAACACATTATAATACGCCAATGTTAGGGAAAACACCTCAGGGTGAGCCAGCGATTATGATAGGGCGTGGCGGTCCCCATGGTGTGCCAGAAACACCCTTAGGTTTAAGTTTGATTGATATTTCAGGCGAGCAACAAGGCCAGTCACTGTGGCAATGGCAAGTTGAAGATGATGGTTTAGTACCTTGGGGCGCAACTGACATTCAATTATGGAATGAAAAAAATACCCTGTGGTTTTCTGGTAACAGAGAATTAATGCTCTACCAAATTGACACGGCGACAGGAAAAACAGTTAAAAACCATGATTTAACGACTATGAATCGTTATGTTTTTAATGAAAAAAAACAGCAACATGATTTAGTTGAAAATATGACTGACAGTCATTTTGAGCGTCAACCTTATACGCCGATATTGATAGGCGATGCTGTTTATTTCTTAGTCCGTTACGAACCTTATATTGCTTATGTGAACTTAACAACAGGTGAGCACTCGCAATTGGAAATCCCGACAGAAGTAAATCGTAGCATTGGCAAGCCTGATCAGTTCATTTGGAAAACCATGCAAAAAACCGATCAACTTAATGCCAAAGGTCAACGTCATAATATTGAAACTCGTTCGCAAGGCGATGGCACACAAAAAGCCTTTTTAGCCTCGCCTATGGTTGTTAATGGAAAGCTTTATTTCACTAATGCACACGGTTTAACTTATGTTATAGATACCAATAAGCCTTTTGGTCCTGATGCGTTAGTTGCGGTAAATGATATTGGAGAAAAAGGTAAAACTTATTCTTTAAGCTCGATGGCTCACGCGAACGGCACCTTTTTCCAGCGTAGCTTAAAAGGGTTTTATGCTATCAAAACGCAGTAATTACCATAAAGTTAAAACTGGCAGGAAGATGCTTAATGTCATCATGAATTGAGCATTTTGCGTTATAGAGGCATATTTAAGTGTTTTGTAAGGAGTGACATATACTTACGGGCATCGAACGAGATTTTCGTTGGTCTACTCAGCGTGCATCGAGCGTCGTAATATAATGAGCCAAGGCTGTGATATCTTGGTCGGTTAACCTTACTGCCGTATTTTGCATCAAGTTGTTTTTATCATTGGAGCGCCGACCAGATCTGAAATTTTTCAGTTGTTGCTGAATATAAGCGTTTGTTTGGCCATTTAATGCCGGGATGTCAGCTTCAGCAATGCCATGACCATTTTTTATATGACAGGCCATACAGGCGGGTATTTTTCGTTCGTCATTGCCAAAGTTATATAATTGTTTACCTGCGGCTATATTGTCTACTGAGTTTGAGGACAGTGTCGTTTTTGCTTGCTGGGTGAAGTAGGTTGCATAACTTTTCATTTTCGATGTTGGCATTTGATGAAATGACAGAAAATCTTTTGGTAATCGTCTTTTTTGCGTTTGCATATCAGACAATTGTTTTACTAAATAATTGGCATGTTGCCCTGAGAGTACACCGTTAACTTCCTGAAAATATTGCGAGCTTGTGCTGTGGCATTGCTGACAACCATCGGTAGATTGTGGCGCCGATAATAACTTGTTCTTTAGTGTCGGTGTCCCTTTATCTGTAGCTTTACTCGCATTTTGAGCAATGACCCGGTCGGACAGTAGATTAAAATACAAAGCACTGACACTAATAATGAAGCAGGATATTACGACCAATTTTTTATTCATAATAGACTCTTAATTATCGTCGCTAACATACAGGGCTTCACAAAGATAAAAAAAGTGCCACAGGCTTGTTTGAAAGTGGCACTTTACTCTTCAACTAAGCAAGGGAGAATGTCTGCTTAATGATTGAAGTTTTATAGCTATCAAGCTTATTGCGTTTTTGCTAATTCAATACGATAAACTATCGGTAAATCGTTATTTTTAGGTGCAGGGGCGAGTAGTAATAATGCGTCCTTAGCAAGCCAACTCACTTTGCCTTGTCCTAAAATAGCAACCGATTTTACCGACTCATTACCCCAAGGTAAATGTAGGGGGTTATTATTTGGTTGTAAATTAGTTGCATATAGCACGTTATCTTTTAGTGTATAACGAATATCATTTTGACCAAAAGTTTTCCATGGGCGGGTACCATAAATGGCTTCACCGTTAACTTTTAACCATTCGCCCATGCCCAATAAACGACGCTTTTGATTGGCAGGAATTATCCCTTCAGCACTTGGACCAATATTGAGTAATAAATTACCGTTTTTGCTCACCACATCAACTAATAACGAGACTAACTCATGTACCGATTTATAGTTATCTGCAGAATCTTCAATAAAGGAATAACCGTATGAGTGACCTAAGGTGGCAGGGTTCTCCCATTTAGGTTGAATAGTATCAAGTTTCAAATTATCGGCAGAGCGAACACCTACCCCGACAGGAAAGTTTAAGGTTTTACCTTTATTGTTAAAATAAACTTCACGGCCATCGTCAGTCGCATTGTTAACATAGTCAGCAATCATTTCTTTAAACATAGTTTCATATGCTGGAACATGAGGGTGATTAGGTTGGCGATAAAATACTGGCGCATCATCTATCCACATAAAATCAGGTTTGTACTTCTTCTCAATCTCTTGCCAACGCGCCTTGTAATCGTGAATGAACTTTTCGTCTAACTCAAACGGGCCATATAAGCTTGTAGCCTCAGGTGATGTTTTCATTTCTTGGTCAAGATAAGGTTTAGCGTCTTCATTCCAGTAATTAAAATGACGTTCTCGGTGATAAGACACACCGTATTTCATGCCGCGCTCGCGTACAGACTTTTCTAGTTCACCAATAATATCGCGTTTAGGACCTTTATCCATGGCATCCCATGTGGTTAATTCACTGTCCCACATAGCAAAACCGTCGTGATGCTCACCGACAGGAATAACGAATTTTGCGCCAGACTTTTTGAATGTGTCAGCCCATTCATCAGCATTGAAATGCTCTGCTTTAAATAAAGGCACATAGTCTTTGTAGCCAAATTCGCCTAATTTCCCCCAGTTCTTTTCATGCCAATCTTTACCTTTTTTTCTTTCATAAAAGTGATGGGCATAGTGTTCAGAGTAGGTACCCGAAACAGTTGAGCCGGGAACAGCATAAGGGCCCCAGTGGATGAAAATACCAAATTTAGCATCGTCATACCAAGTAGGCACAGGTACCGTTTTTAATGATTCCCAATCAGCTTCATATTTTGTCGGCTCTGCTTGGCTGTTACTTACCAATAAGAGTGCAATAGCTGCAACAAGAAGGTTCTTTTTCATAGTTTTACCATGCTAATGTTTAAGTTTAGTTTATTATTTATAATACACATACAAAGGTGTTGTAGTAAAGTTCTGCTGAAAAATAACTATAGACTTTTTTTCAAGTTATTAAGTGACATCTGTAAATGAATGTAAAGATTTGCAAGGTGAAGCTCATAGATGTTATTGTGTTCTTTATAGTTAAAGATCTAAAGTTGTTAGTGTTTGACAGTGGACTGAGAACGAATGAGGCTAAGGTGAAAATAATTAAATCATTACGATATATTAACGAACGAATACGAAATAAAGTTACATTATTGTTTTGTCTTACTTGCTGTACTTTAAGTTTTGTTCATGCTGCAGATGATAAACCAATGAACATTTTATATATCATGAGCGATGACCATGCAACCACAGCTATAGGGTCTTATGGGGCTCGATTATCTGCGCTTAATCCAACACCGACACTTGATAAATTAGCCAACAAAGGCACGCTATTTGAAAATGTTTTTGTGACCAATTCTGTATGTACTCCTAGTCGCGCATCTATTTTAACCGGGCAGTATAGCCATATAAATGGAGCGAGAAACTTAGGCGCGAAATTAGCACCAGAAAAACAGTTTTTGCCGTTAGAAATGAAAAAATCCGGTTATGAAACGGCTGTTATCGGTAAGTGGCATATTAGTAGTGAACCTGCAGCATTTGATCACTATGAAGTGCTTGAAGGTCAAGGAAAGTATTTTAATCCTACTTTCAATACGAAAAGTGATGTTGCTTGGCCTAAGAATCAAAAGCAGTACCAAGGCCATTCGTCCGATGTGATCACCGACCGTTCACTGCAATGGTTAAAAAATAGAAAATCGGATAAACCTTTTTTGTTACTTCATCATTTTAAAGCGCCGCATGGTATGTTTGAAAATGCGCCACGTTACGATGATTATTTAGCTGACGTTAACATACCTGAGCCTAAAACTTTATTTGATCAGCAAGGTTGGGGCTCAATAGCAACACGCGGTGAAAATGATACTTTACGTCCATTAATAGGCTCATCCGTGTCTAAAAGACATACACGTAATATAGGAAAGAACCTAAAAGTTGATCAGAAACTCAGTGATGAAGCCTATACCAAAGAAGCATATCAAGGTTATTTAAAGCGCTATTTACGTTGTGTTAAAGGTGTAGATGACAATATTCAACGTTTACTTGATTATCTAGAAGAAAGTGGCCAAGCCGAAAATACCATCGTCATTTACAGCAGTGATCAAGGTTTTATGTTAGGTGAGCACGACTTAATTGATAAACGCTGGATGTATGAAGAATCATTGCGTATGCCGCTGATTATTTATCACCCGAAATTAAAGCAAATTAAACGTAGTAAGCAAATTATCAACAATACTGATTTTGCTCCAACGATGTTAGCGATGGCAGGGGCTGAAAAAACACCTGATTATATGCAAGGTTATGATTTTTCAGCCGCATTAACAGGAAAAAAATCATCAAATGAAAGGCAATCAACTTATTATCGTTATTGGATGCATATGCGTCATCACGCCAATCCAGCACACTTCGGTATTCGTACCGAGCAATATAAATTGATTTTCTTTTATGGCCAACCTGAATCTACCAAAGTAAAAAAACAAAAGAAAAAGAAAAAATCAAAAAAACAGCCATCAAAAGAAGCCCTTGCTTTACTTAAAGGCACCCCCGTAGGTTGGGAGTTATACGATATAAATGCAGACCCTGAAGAAACGATTAATTTATATAACAACTCTGAATATAAAGCAGTGATAAAAAACTTAAAACAAGAGCTTGTTCAATTACGTAAAGATGTGCAAGAAAACGATGTCGATTATCCGCATATCCAACAAGTTATTACTCAACATTGGGAAGACTAGTATTAACTTATAGCGGTTACTTTTTACCATAGACACTGTAGTTAGCGATAAAATACCAAAAAAATACCGTTATTCATAACAAAACATTTTGAGAGAATATTGTGAAAAAATCTATAATTAATAAATTAAATACGAGGGCTCAGAGCATAGTTTTAGTGTATCTCTGTAGCTGTTTAGTGAGTTTTTCTTCTATTGCATTTGAAGATAAGCCAATGAATATTTTATATATTATGAGTGATGACCATGCGACTACTGCGATAGGAGCTTATGGCTCTCGTTTATCAGCGCTTAACCCAACACCGACACTCGATAAATTAGCCAAGCAAGGCACGTTATTTGAAAATACATTTGTAACGAACGCAATATGTACCCCTAGCCGTGCCTCTATTTTAACAGGGCAGTATAGCCATATTAATGGGGCGAGAAACTTAGGTGCAAAATTACCCGCAGAAAAACAATTTTTACCACTAGAAATGAAAAAAGCGGGTTATGAAACGGCTGTTATTGGTAAGTGGCATATTAGTAGTGAACCCGCAGCGTTCGATCACTATGAAGTGCTTGAAGGTCAAGGAAAATATTTCAACCCTACTTTTAAAACTAAAAGTGATGTAGCTTGGCCTAAAAACCAAAAACAGTACCCTGGACATTCGTCAGATGTGATCACTGACCGTTCATTGAAATGGTTAAAAAATAGAAAATCGGACAAACCTTTTTTGTTACTTCATCACTTCAAAGCACCGCATGATATGTTTGAAAATGCGCCGCGTTATGATGATTATTTAGCTGATGTTAATATTCCTGAGCCTAAAACTTTATTTGACCAGCAAGGGTGGGGTTCCGTTTCAACGCGTGGTGAAAATGATGCCTTACGTCCATTAATTGGCTCGTCTGTTTCTAAAAGACATTCACGCAATATGGGTAAACATTTAAAAGTCGATCCATCACTGAGTGATGAAGACTATACCAAGGAAGCATATCAACGATACTTAAAACGTTATTTGCGGTGTGTTAAAGGCGTAGATGACAATATCCAACGTTTACTTGATTATCTAGAAGAAAGTGGTCAAGCCGAAAATACCATCGTTATCTACAGCAGTGATCAAGGCTTTATGTTAGGTGAGCATGACTTAATCGATAAGCGCTGGATGTATGAAGAGTCACTGCGCATGCCATTGATTATTCATCATCCGAAATTAAAGCAAATTAAACGTAGTAAACAAATTATCAATAATACTGACTTTGCCCCAACGATGTTAGCAATGGCAGGTGTTGAGCAAACACCAGATTATATGCAGGGCTATGACTTTTCTGCCGCATTAACGGGTGAAAAATCAGCTAATGCAAGGCAGTCAACCTATTATCGTTACTGGATGCATATGCGTCATCATGCCAATCCTGCGCATTTTGGTATTCGTACAGATCAGTATAAATTGATTTTCTTTTATGGCCAACCTGAGTCAACCAAGGTTAAAACTCAAAAAAACAAATCTAAGGTTGCTAAAAACAAGAATAAGAAAAACAAGGCTAATAAAAAGCCATCTCCAGAAGCGCTTGCTTTACTTAAGGGAACCCCTGTAGGTTGGGAATTGTACGATATAAGTGCAGATCCGGAAGAAACGGTTAATTTATATAATAACCCTGAATATAAAGGTGTGATTAAAAAGTTAAAACAAGAGCTTGTGCAATTACGTGAAGATGTGCAAGAAAATGATGTTGACTATCCGCACATTCAACAAGTGATTGAGCAACACTGGGACGAATAAGCTTGTTTAAACAGTAAAATAAAAAAATGTTAAATAATAGCGGCCATGTTTTATATCTTGGGCATGGTCGCTTTCATCGTTTATCGAGGATTTAATGAAAAAAATCACTGCTCTTTTTTATATCCATATTGCCATGATGGCTTGTTTCTCATCGGTTAGTTTTGCTCATAAAGAACCCGTTAATATTATTTTCTTATTGGCTGACGATCACCGTTGGGATCGTTTTGGTTTTATGGGGCATAAATGGCTTAAAACGCCAAATCTTGATCAATTAGCGGGTGAGGGGGTGGTTTTCACCCAAGGCTATCACGCTGCGCCAATTTGCAAACCTGCTCGCGTTTCTATCATGCTGGGGCAATACTTAAACACTCATTTAGGTGGATTTGATAAACCCTCCGATTGGACGATAACCAACGACGAGTTTTCATCTAGCTATCCTAGCATAATGAAACAAGCGGGCTATTATACCGGCTTTGTTGGTAAATTTGGTTTCCCTGTTTCTGAGATTAAAGAGAAAAATGTCGCTTACCCAAACGGTATCAGGGATTATAAGTCACAATTGTGGTTACAAGAAAAATACTTACCTAAAGCAGCATTTGATTATTGGTATGGCAAAGCAGGGCAAGGAAAATATGCCATTGATGGTGAGCATGGCACCAAAGTAAGAATGGACCGCGCGCTTGACTTTATTGCTCAAGCCAAAGAAAAGCAACAACCTTTTATGCTTTCACTAAGTTTTAAAGCACCACATTCACCTTACCAGCCTTCAGAAAAATGGCGGAAATATTACCAAAATATTACCATACCCGTTCCAGAACTATCGTCATCGCGAGATTTCGCCGCCTTACCCAATGTGGTAAAAGAAAATTATCGTGGTGCTAAAGGTTACGGTAAAGCGTATCAAAAAAGCATGCGTGGTTATTATGGCTTAATTTCAGGTGTTGACGAACAGGTAGGCCGACTTCGTCAAGGACTTGAACAGCTAGGATTAGCAGATAATACCGTGATTATTTATAGTTCTGATAATGGCTATTTTGCCGGTTCTCGTGGCCTGAAAGGCAAAGACTTATTATATCGCGAGTCTGTTCGTGCGCCGTTAATTATTTATTCACCCAAACTTGATAAAAACCTTCAATCTCGATTTGAACCTGGATTGTTCAGTACCGTTGATTTTGCGCCAACTATGCTGGATATGGCTGGCATTAAAGCACCTGAGAAAATGCAAGGGCTGAGTTTATTGCCATTACTTAATCAAGAAAAGCAGCAAGTGAATGAAGTGGTTTTTAGTGAGAATAATTTTGCTAATTTCCAAGCTTTTGACAATGGCAGTACTAAAAATAAAAAAACAGGAACTGTACGTGCAAAAGCGGTACAAAATACCCGCTATCGATACATACGTTTTCATGAAACAACGCCTGTTATAGAGCAACTTTTTGACATTCAAGCGGATCCAAATGAACTGAGCAACCTCACCGAAAACATAGAATACAAACAAGTATTAGACACGATGAGAAGGCATTTAGTTGAATTTGTTCAAAAGACCAAAGCTCAACGAGTTGAGTCTTTATAGCAAATACTTTTAAGTGTTTTAAAATATCAACAATAGCAGTCAATGAATTCAGCGCAATGGATAGTTGCGCTATTTAAATTAATACCTATCTCACTTACATAAAGGATCCATCGTGTTTTTAAAGAAAATAAAATATAGCTTTTGGATTATTGCCAATTTGTTTATTACAGTTGATATTGCTCAAGCGAATGTAGCGGGAGCTTATCAAGCGTATCAACAAAAAGACTATGCTCAAGCCATACAGTTATTTGAGCAAAGTGCTCATATCGGTAATGTGGAAGCACAGCTAAAGCTAGCGGTATTTTATAACCAAGGAGTAGGAGTTAAAACAGATCTGGTGATGGCATACGTCTATGTATCTTTGGCAGCAGAGCATGGTCATGAGCAAGCGGTATCATTAAAGGACGTTATTTTTCAAAAGCTCAACAAAACACAGCAACAACGAGCTATCACATTGTGGCAAAGCTACCATGAAAAGTATGGCAAGAGCAGCTTAGCAGAAAATGCTTTGCCAATATTGCGGGAAAAGCGTCAATATTTTTCACCAATAAAGCAATTAAGTAGAACTAGCACTGTTTCACAGCAACGCTACGCCCCCGTACATAATTATTTAGCTTCGAGTATTTTTGAGTTTGATGTTGATAGCGATGGCAAAGTGAAGGACATTGAAGTAGCAAAAAATTTCTATATGAGTCGATTTACTACCAATAATGCCATGACAGAAATGTTAGAGACAAAGTATCGACCAGCAATGATTACAATTAAAAGCGGAAAGAAAAAGAACATTGCAACGTACGGTTATAGAAGTGTCTGGGCACAACGAAGCATTACTGATGTTTATGTCAAAGAAAATTTACCTAAATTTTATCGTGAATTAAAAAGATTACGAAGAAGCGCAGAAGCAGGCAATGCTTATGACCAATATCAACTTGCGATGTTTTATTTAGTTTTTCCAGCATTAGAAGTGAACCGTGTAAGGTACGTTGATTACATTAAAAAATCTGCCGAGGCAGGAGTACCCGAAGCGCAACTTGAATACGCATCTTTGTTATTAAAAGGCGCTAAAGTAACGTATGACGCAGATAAAGCAATACAGTTAACATTAACGGCAGCACAAGCAGGTAATGCCCGTGCGCAATATAAATTAGCGCGTCATTTTCTTTCTGGTCAGCTATTAGAGAAAAATGAGCACAAAGCACATTTTTGGCTGGAAAAAGCGGTAGCCCAAAATGAACCTTATGCTAAATACTGGTTAGCGCGTTTATCTTTAATCAGTAAAAATAAGCAATATTTAAACCCCGAAATGGCGAAAAGATTATTGCTAGAGACCGGAGAAATACAGGAAAACAATCCCAACTGGTTCTACTATTCAGCCTTAGCCGAGCACCAAGGAGGTAATCACGATGACGCAAAAGACTTTCTTGAAGAAGGCTTAAAACAAGCAAAAGAGTTAGCTTGGAATATTAAAATGTTTAAAAAATTAGCAATAAAACTAGCAGCAAAATCATAAGGTCAAGGTAATGAATATTAAAGAAAATTACCCATTAAATATCGCCTTATTAGCACTAGTGTTATTTGGGCTTAGTGGATGTAGCGCATCGATGAAATACCGAAAAGCGGTCACAAATTATTATATGCCTATAGGCTGGATAAAATATGATGAAAGCAGTCAATGGAAACGTTCAGGCCTTAAACTCATTGAGCAAGCTCAGGCGATAGATAAAGGTTTGACTGATGTATTCGCTATTCATGGCAAACCAGACTTTGTGCGCGCAGCAAGTAAATCTCGCCTCAATTTAGCTTATTTAAATAAAGGGCAAATATTAACATTTAAATTAAGATCAGGGTTAGCCCCTAATATATATCCTTATCAAAAGTTTAATCAGCTTTCTCAACGCATGGTTATAGCATTTAGAGACACAGAAAAAACGTTGTCACCAGTACATGAATAATAACTAAATATAAGAGATACCCTAATGAAGAAAATATTATTGACTTTAGCCGTATTGGCTATGCCAAATACGGCATTTGCAGAAAAAGAACAGCCTTTGCCTAATATAGTATTAATAATGGCAGATGACTTAGGTTATGGTGATACAGGCTTTAATGGAAATAAAATCATAAAAACACCTTCATTAGATCTCATGGCGAAACAAGGTGCTGTGATGACTAATTTTCATGCCGGTGGACCTGTCTGTTCACCAACTCGCGGTACCTACCTTACCGGCCGTCATTATTTTCGTTATGGTATTTTTTCAGCCAATATTGGACACTTGCCAAAACAAGAAATTACTATTGCTGAAATATTAAAAGAAAAGGGTTATAACACTGGTCATTTTGGTAAATGGCATTTAGGTACTTTAAGTGAAACCATTTCAGCTAAAGGTAAAAAGCGTAAACCAAAAGTAAATTATTCACCACCAGCATGGCATGGTTATGATACTTCCTTTGTAACCGAGTCTGCAGTAAATACTTGGGATCCAACGACAGGCACTCGTGCTGAAAATAACCCCTTTTATTTAGATGGTGTGCCACTTGACCCTAAAGACCCTTCTTTACAAGGTGGTGCCTCAAAGGTAGTGATGGACAGAGCCTTAACTCATATCAAACAATCAGTAAGTGAAAATAAACCTTTTTTTACCGTTGTTTGGTTTCATGCGCCGCATAAACCTGTTATTGCCGGACCTAAATATTTAGAAATGTATCAAGAACATGGTAAATCTGCGCATTATTATGGTGTTGTTACTGAAATGGACGAGCAAATAGGCAGGTTACGCGATGCATTAGCCGAGCTAGGTGTAAGTAATAACACTCTAATTACTTTTACCAGCGACAACGGTCCCGAAGGAAAAGCAGTGAGCCATTCAAATGCAGGCGTAACAGCGGGTTTAAAAGGCCGAAAGCGCTCTTTATATGAAGGTGGGGTAAGGGTACCTACGCTTGCTTTATGGCCAGGTCATATCAAGGAAAACTCGGTAATTAATGAAGCGACGTCTACGTTAGACTATTTACCGACCATTGCTGATTTAATGGATTATAAGCATCCCGATGATCGACCGATAGACGGCACAAGTTTATTACCGTTATTTGAAAAAACACCATTTAAACGTCAAAATCCAATTCCTTTTCGTACAAAAAATAGCTTTGCCATTATCAAAGATAATTACAAATTAGTGCAATCTAAAAAGGGCCTGCAATTATTTGATATTGAAAAAGATCCTTATGAAAAAATTGATTTAGCTGCCCAGAAACCAGAAGTAGTGAACACTATGACTAAGCATTTCAGAAAATTTGATCAATCAGCTGAAAATAGTCACTCAGGAGGGGATTATAATGATGAAAAGTTTATTTCCGTTGGCCGATGGATACCGTTGAGAAAAGCAAATTGATAGGAGGTATCATTTGGTGTTGTTGATATTTCTTCAAGTTATAAATCGAAGCTCACAAGAGCATATTGATTGAGCAATATCTGATTATTGGGATTGCACACAACCTCACCATGGCATATTTCTACCTGTATGATCAGGCAATAATTTAACGTGCGTAAAAACTGATCTCAGGAACGTCATGTCCGTGGTTTATTCATTGGGGAAGTTTCTAAAAACGAATAGTTCTTCGACCAGAAATTTCGAAGATAAGGTTTACGCATATAGCTAAAAAACACATAAGCATGTGATTTAATAGCATTGTGAAACGTACTAAATTAACTAGCTTAAGCTGAGTTTATCTCGCTGTATATTAATATTACGCATATTTAAATGTGTATTTTTATTTAAATTTTGTGTGAAACATAGAAAATGAAGGAAGTCATTATCAAAGCATCATCATTTATATTCAACGCAGTGACAGGGTTAAGTTTATTAGCCTGTTCATTACATTCTT
>OJIR01000051.1_pt1 | contig 39372 bp, 39 predicted proteins | sample 1595711 | NCBI WGS metagenome assembly OJIR01 (sample SAMN05416846, study PRJEB24817) | seawater metagenome | isolation source: Sea water | place: Canada:Atlantic | collected 2013-07
TAATGATTGATAACTACGATTCTTTTACCTACAACATTGTGCAATATTTGTTGGAACTTGGCGCCGAAGTCGAAGTTAGACGCAACGACGAAATTACTATTGCAGAAATAGAGGCAATGGCCCCGGAGAAAATTGTCATCTCTCCCGGACCCTGTACACCCAACGAGGCAGGTATATCACTTGAAACGGTAGATCACTTTGCTGGCAAAATTCCTATCCTGGGCATCTGCCTTGGACATCAAAGCATCGGGCAAAGCTTTGGCGGCACCATTGGTCGCGCAGGCAGTGTTATGCATGGCAAAACCTCAGCCATACACCATAACGGCGAGGGCGTGTTTGCTGGTCTAAAGCAACCCTTTGAAGCCACCCGCTATCACTCTCTCGTGGTGGACAAGAGCACATTGCCGAGCACTTTAGAGGTAACTGCTTGGACAGAGAAAGATGGTGAGGTCGATGAGATCATGGGGCTACGACACCGTGAGCTAGGTATCGAAGGTGTACAGTTTCACCCCGAGTCTATTCTCACCGAGCATGGTTATGACCTGCTGAACAATTTCCTCAAAAGTTAAGTCCAAAAAGGCAGATTAGAACTATGGATATACCCACAGCGCTGGCAAAAATTGTCGACGGCCACAACCTTAGCCAGGATGATACCGCCAAGGTCTTCCACCAAATCATGTCTGGGGAAGCAACAGCTGGCCAAATTGGTGCCATCCTTGCCGCACTGCGCGTGAAGGGCGAAACACCTGAGGAAATTGCCGGGGCCGCCATGACTATGCGCGCCCTCGCCAGCAAGGTAGTTGTTAGAGCAGATCACCTAGTCGACACCTGTGGTACCGGCGGCAGCGGCACTAAGTTATTTAATATCTCAACAGCGGCAGCGTTTGTAACTGCGGCAACAGGTGCCAGTGTGGCCAAACACGGCAATCGAAAAATGACCAGCTTCAGCGGCAGCGCCGATGTACTGGAAGCGGCAGGCGTAGATCTCAATCTATCCGTTGAGCAAATTACTACCTGTATTGAAGAAGTGGGCATAGGGTTTATGTTTGCCCCGGCCCATCACAGCGCAATGCGCTTTGCGGGTCCCATTCGCCAAGAAATCGGCATTCGCACAATGATGAATGTACTGGGCCCTATGACAAATCCCGCAGGCGCGAAAAGACAGGTCATAGGCGTATTTAGCCCAGAGTGGCAATACAAAATGGCCGAGGTACTCAAACTGCTGGGGTCGGAGCACGCCTTGATCGTGCATAGCCAAGGTCTGGATGAAATACGCCTAGACGCACCAACTAACGTGGTAGAACTAAAAGGCGGTGTCATTAGTCAGTATGAAATCAGCCCGCAGCAGTTTGGCTTTAGCCCACGAAGCGACGCTGAATTAAGCGAACTGGTCGCTACGTCTACAGAATCAAGTTTGGCACTGATCAAACAATCAATGACGGAAGACACAAGTGCGGCAGCGGATATTGTTAGCCTTAATGCTGGCGCGTCTATTTATGCTTCAGGCGTTGCGACCAGCTTAGCCAACGGCATTGCTATGGCACAGGACGCCATCTCTACGGGCCTGGCCAACGAGCGATTCAATGAATTAGTTCGCGTAACGAAAATGATGCAAGAGGCGTGATTAGCCATTTATAAATAGTGGGTTCGCCCTTAGCTCCAGTTGAAACGCCGAACCATCAACACCGATTAGAAAAAAGAAAATATCCTATGAGTAATATCCTCGAACAAATCATCCAAACAAAGCATGAGGAATTGGCAGTTCGTAAAGCCCAGTGTTCGTTAGAAGCGCTAATTGAGGTTGCACAAAAAGTCAAGCCAAAAGGTGGTTTTATTGATGCGCTGCGCAAGCAAGCATTGGCAAAAAAACCAGGCGTGATTGCGGAGATCAAGAAAGCCTCACCGAGCAAAGGCGTGATCAGAGAAAATTTTGACCCTGCAGCCATCGCTATTAGTTATGCCGAACACAATGCCACCTGCCTATCAGTGCTAACGGATGAGCAGTACTTCCAAGGCTCGGATGAATATCTCAAAATGGTGCGAGCCTGCGTAGATTTACCCATAATTCGCAAAGATTTCACCATAGACGCTTACCAAGTCTATGAAGCACGGGCACTCGGCGCCGACTGCATCCTGCTCATTGTAAGCGCCCTAGATCAAGAAAACCTGAAAGCGCTTTATCAACTTGCTACAGATATTGGTTTGGACGTGCTGATAGAGATTCACGATGGCGCAGAACTAAGCCGAGCGCTGGAACTATCACCCTCGCTTGTTGGCATCAATAATCGCAACCTAAAGACTTTTACGACCAGCCTGCACACAACCATTGATTTGCTAGCGCAAATACCGGCAAATGTAACTGTGGTTACTGAAAGCGGTATTGCTAAAACAGAAGACGTGGCATTAATGAACAGCCATGGCATTTACTGTTTCTTAGTTGGGGAGGCGTTTATGCGTGAGCAAAATCCAGGCCACGCATTGCAGGAATTGTTTTATATGTGAGGTGGCGCTTGCCCATCATAGGAAAATCTATGGACTTAGCTATAGTCTACCTCTAGCTGAAAACCACAATATTTTTTCCATCCACTGAAATTTTCTCAGCCAGTGAAAGTTCTTTGATGGCTCTACCCACCATTTCTCGGGAACAGCCCACCAAACTACCAATCTCCTGACGCGTAATACGTACTTGCATACCATTAGGGTGAGTAATTGCTGCTGGACTATTAGCCAGGTAATTCAGAGCGTTTTCTACCCGACCAGTAACATCAAGAAACACTAGGTCATAAATTCTGTCGTCGCTATAATTGAGGCGCTGGGCTAATTGACCTGCCACTCTCACTAAACATTCAGGGTGGCGTTGGCAAATCCGTTGAAAATCTGAGACGGCTATTTCAGCAACTTTACATTCTTCTCTCGCTTTGAATGTGGCCTTATGGTTTCTGTTATCGAGCAGCATGGGTACTTCACCAACAAAGTCTCCGCGGCCCAAATAGTCGAGCACCAATTCTCGTCCATCAAGGCTATACCGATATGCGGTAAGAGAGCCTTCCAATATGTAGGTAATGCTACTAGCAATTTCGCCTTCTCTATAAACAATGCTTTTAGCGCGAATTTTTTTAAAAGATGCCACACGTAGAAGTTCTGCTATAGCTGGTGCGCTAATATCGCCAAATGCTGACAAGCAGGAAAGGTTTATGGGAAAGCCTGCAGCTTTGGACAACATAGCAGTAATATCTAAAGCACCACTAAATCTTGAGCTACTGTTTTCCTCATGCAACTTTGTTTGGTTAGCAGATTGGCCTAATTTTACTCTCGCACCATTCTCGTGTTTTGCATTAACTGGGCCATTAGTGTCGCGGACTTTTCTTTTGGAAAATTGAAAAGCATTAAGAAGTGCCTTGGCCATAATCGTTCCGCGCGCCGTTTCATTTACCCGCCTCGAGCTCTTCGTATTACCGGCAGCGGACTTTGACACCGATCTTTGTTGAGTATAAGTAGGCATTGTTTGATCCATTCCTATTGCGGCAGAAAGTACTGCTTGGGTACAAGATGCTAAGGACTGGTGTATGTAACACCCCGCGCCCGATAAACGGGAGCTTTCGCGCTACAACCGGATAAATTTTGGCTATGATCGGGTTCCTTTATACAACTCCCTAATACGAATTGGTGTAGAAGAAATGCATTCAATATCAATATTAGGCACATCTAATGTTGATATTGAATACGCGACTTTTGCCGAGATATTCGCAATTTTCAGAGATCCCAAGCACATCACTGAGTACAATATGAGCCAAATAATTCATTTAACTCAAAACCAAAGCATCTAAAAAGGACCTATTTCAATGCAAGTAAACGTAGCGTGGGGCGGGAATGTTCATTTTAAAGCAGAGAATAGTTCCGGTCATCAGGTACCCATGGACGGTCCAGAAGAAGCCGGAGGCGAAAACCTTGGCAGCCGACCCATGGAACTAATACTCATGGGCTTAGGCGGCTGCACCGCTTACGACGTAGTAGATATTTTAAACAAAAGCCGCCAGCCCTTAGAGGATCTAAAAGTCAGTATCAAGGCCAAAAGGGCTGAAACCATTCCAGCGGTTTTCCAACAAATCGAGATTCACTTCACAGTTGTGGGTGCAGGAGTCGACCCAGGCAGGGTGCAGAGAGCTATAGATTTAACCGCAGAAAAATATTGCTCGGCGTCTATTATGCTAGAAAAAGGCGGCGTTGAAATTACCCATTCATTTGAAATTGTCGCTGGGCTTTAACCTTGGCTTTGACATTTATTTTCCTGCCAGCTTCTTTGATTATTTTGTAGCTCTAGAGCCTGGCTGCAATAGCTTAGATTCGGTAGGTCGTATGGGTCATAGCCTTAGACACTAAGCTCATCACATTCTTCAGTGGCTGCGGGAATACACTGCCCCCTTGCGCCACTGCATTGGCGCCATGCCGAGACTCGTCAGCGCGCATTTCTTCCAGAATCAGCCGACTTTTCTCGTCTTGTTCCGGCAAAGACTCCAAATGCTCTTCTAAATGTTTAACCACTTGATCTTCAGTTGCTTCGACAAAACCAAGGCTAATCCGATCACCCAGCAGGCCCGCACCCACACCTAGCGCAAATGAGGCACCATAAAATAATGGATCAAAAACGCTGGGGCGAGCATCTAACTGATCGAGGCGCTGACGACACCATGACAAATGGTCTTGCTCTTCACCGGCCGCATGCAACAAAGATGCCTTGGCGCTGGCCGATTTAGCAGTCAACGCCTGCCCCTCATACAACGCTTGAGCACAAATTTCGCCTGCATGATTGACCCGCATTAAACCCGCAACATGCTTGCGCTCGTCATCTGACAATTCAGACTCTTGCTGGTCCGCGCCAGGACTACGGCGAGTGCCGGTATGACCGCCTGTTAGTGTCTTCAGACTTCTATCAATGCCACCAATAAGGTCATCAACAAATGAATTTGAATTACGCATAGTAGTTACCCTTATAAACCTTTCTGACGACAATAGTTAGTTACCAATCAATCATTAAGCAAAGACCCATCATTTACTGTTCAACGACCTATTGCCCTATGGCCAATGTCCTTGCGGAAATATCTGTTCCGCCAGCCTATTAAGTCGACACGCTCGTAAGCAAGCACTTGAGCCATTTCAACACTCTCACCTAAACCTACAACACAAAGCACGCGTCCACCGGCTGTCACTACTCTACCATCAGCCAGCCGAGTCCCGGCATGAAAAACTTTAGTGTCTAACAAGTCTTTATCTAAGCCTGTAATCTCGTCGCCGCCCGCATAATCTCCAGGGTATCCGCCTGCGGCCATCACAACACCTAACGCCATCCGCGGATCGAAATCTAACGGCGCATCTGTAAGCGTGCCAGCCACCGCAGAAATTAGGCACTGCAGTAAATCGGCACGCAGGCGCATCATTACAGGCTGGGCTTCTGGATCACCAAAACGACAGTTAAACTCTACAACCTTAATCTGACCCTCATGATCAATCATTAAACCAGCGTACAAGAAACCAACATAAGGCATACCGTCAGCGGCCATGCCCGCCAAGGTTGGATTAATCACTTTCTCCATCGCCAACTTATGCACGGCACTGGTCACCACTGGGGCTGGTGAGTAAGCGCCCATACCGCCAGTGTTAGGACCACGATCACCATCGTCACGGGCCTTATGATCTTGAGAAGAAGCAAAGGGTATTGCCGTTTTACCATCACATAAGCAAATGAAACTCGCTTCTTCGCCCTGCAAAAATTCCTCAATAACCACTTTGTGACCGGCTTCGCCAAAACCGTTGCCGCTGAGCATATCTTCCACCGCTGCAATGGCTTCATCTTCGTTTTGCGCAACGACTACGCCTTTGCCAGCAGCTAAGCCGTCGGCCTTCACAACTATCGGCGCACCATTGTCCCTAATGTAATGAGTGGCTTCGCTTACGTCTGTAAATGAGGCAAAAGCTGCGGTGGGTATATTATGCCGCGACATAAAATCTTTGCTAAATGCTTTAGAGCCTTCTAATTGCGCGGCCGCTTGAGTAGGACCAAAACAAGACAGTCCCGCAGCTGTAAATTGGTCTACTGCGCCTAAAACCAACGGCGCTTCCGGTCCCACTACGGTGAAGTCGACATGCTCAGCGCGAGCCAACGCCATCAAGCCTTGGATATCTGTTGCTGCAACATCTACATTGCGTACATTCGCCTCTAAGCCAGAGCCTGCGTTACCTGGAGCAACCAAAACCTCATCTACTCCGGCACTTTGTGCAAGCTTCCATGCCAGAGCATGTTCACGTCCACCTGAACCAATGACTAATACTTTCATCGTCTCACCTTTTAATTTGCTGGCTACTTATTAGCTTACTGTCTGAGTAAATGGGATGCTTTAATGTCTAAAATGTCTTATGCCCGTAAAGACCATAGCAATACCATGTTCGTCAGCGGCATCAATAACTTCTTGGTCACGCATAGAACCACCTGGCTGAATCACCGCACTAATACCGGCCGCCGCCGCTGCGTCTATGCCATCACGGAAGGGGAAAAATGCATCTGAGGCCATCACAGAGCCCGGCACCACAAGGCCCTCTTCATCTGCTTTTAGACCGGCAATTTTGGCACTAATCACGCGACTCATTTGCCCTGCACCAACACCTATAGTTTGTAGATCTCGAGCGTAAACAATGGCATTGGACTTAGTGAACCAAGCAACTTTCCATGCAAAGTGCAGATCAAGCATCTGGGCTGGCGTAGGTTGCGCTTTAGACACCACGCGAAGCGCGTCTTCATCTAGGCACAACTCGTCGGCGCTTTGCACCAACAAGCCACCACCAACTCGTTTAAGCTCACGACCACGAGGACTGGCATCAAGTGGCCCACAAGACAGCAGGCGTACATTTTTCTTTTGCTTGGCAATCTCAATAGCTTGCGCATCTACGCTAGGTGCTATAACCACTTCAACAAACTGTTGTTGTAGAATAGGTGCGAGTACTTCGCCAGTTAGTGGGCGATTAAATGCAATTATGCCGCCAAAAGCTGAAGTAGGATCCGTGGCAAAGGCCTTGTTGTAAGCCTCCATCAAATTAGCGCCAATACCTACACCGCATGGATTTGCATGCTTCACAATGACACAGGCAGGTTGTTCGAACACTTTCACGCACTCAAGAGCAGCATCTGTATCAGCGACATTATTGTAAGAAAGCTCTTTTCCTTGCAGTTGTTTGTAGGACGCGATCTGACCAGATTTAGCGGGATTCACTTCACGATAAAACGCAGCCTGTTGATGCGGGTTTTCGCCGTAACGCATGTTGTCCATCTTATCGAAAGTAAGCGTCAGTGAATCTGGCAACAACTCCTCAGAACCAAGGTAACCGGCAACGGTTGCATCATATTGAGCAGTATGCCGAAATGCTTTCACAGCAAAACTGCGACACATGCCCTCATCAATAGTATTTGCAGCCAAGCATTCACCAACCTGCGCATAGTCCACGGGGTCGACTACGGTGAGTACGCTGGCATGATTTTTTGCAGCGGCTCGAACCATAGTCGGGCCACCGATATCAATGTTCTCAATGGCCATTTCATCAGTGCAATCGTCCTTGGCAATAGTTGCGGCAAATGGATAGAGATTAACTACAACTAAATCAATTGGATTGATGTCGTTAGCAGCCATTACTTCTTCATCAATACCCCGGCGCGCCAAAATGCCGCCGTGAATTTTCGGGTGCAGTGTTTTCACACGTCCATCCATCATTTCAGGAAAACCTGTATAGGAGGCAACTTCAGTCACCGCAATACCAGCTTTTTGCAGTGCCGTGTAAGTGCCTCCAGTGGAGAGAATCTCTACATCTGCCTTAACTAGGGCTTGGCCTAACTCTGCTAAACCACTTTTATCCGATACGCTAATCAGCGCCCTACGAATATTTATTGGCATCTATCGCTCCTTCCTATAAAGATAATAACTGGGGCTTTGTTGCCCAAATTTCAAATATGATTAATTACTTGCCTGCAAAAACAAAGGCCTCTAGGCAGCTGAGTTCATTTGCTTATGATCTTCATTAACAACATGCAAGTTACTGGTAAAAGCCAGTGCGCCTTTGCTTTGCAAACTCAGCCAAACCACTTGAGCGTCGGCAGAATCTAACGACATAAACTCCCGACAAAGGTGAGACGCACCTAATCGGCCCAAATAAGCTTCTATGTGCTTACGAGCAATTCGCATACCTTGTTCAGGGCCGTAAAATTCGTGCATTAGCTTGAGATGACGCAGCATAATCTTTAGTTGCTGCTGACGATTTAACAAAGGCTTACCCGCCAACTCAGCAAAAATCCATGGCTGACCAATAGCGCCACGACCAATCATGACGCCATCGGCGCCACTAATTTTTCGAGCTTTTTGCGCGCTGGCCAAACTGTCTATATCACCATTAACCAGTAAAGGAATATTCAGCTTTTGCTTAGCCAGCTGTATTTTTTCGTAACTGGCTTGGCCTTTAAAACGGCAGGCACGGCTGCGGCCGTGCATCACCACCATGCGCGCACCCGCTTCTTGGGCCACACACGCGGCTAATACACCCGCCTCATCATCGATGGTCAGGCCGGTGCGCGTCTTAATAGTCACCGGCACGTCAACAGCGCCGGCAACAGATTCAACAATGCGACCAATATTATCAATATCACCCAACAGCGCAGAACCAGCGGCTTTGCGACAAACCTTTTTCGCAGGACAACCAAAGTTAATGTCTATGACTTCCACGCCTTCACCGACCAAGCGCTTGGCCGACTCGGCCATAACCCGCGGATCGTGACCGGCAATTTGAACAGCATTGGGATTTACGCCAGGCACCAGCACGCGCCGCAAACGACTCTTGCCGGTTTCCCACAACTCAGCTTTTGAGGTGACCATCTCACTAACCATATATCCGGCACCCAGTTCCCAAGCCAACGTGCGAAAAGGCACATCTGTCAGACCAGCCATAGGCGCAAGCGCAAAAGGGCTGCGCAAGGACACGGTAGAGCTTAGTGAAATGGAATTTTCTGGCGCCACAACTGGCATTTTTCTACCTCAGTTTTAGAGGCCGCAATGATAGCGCTGTCGAGGAAAAATCTACAGTGACAAGTAGATTGAAAAGAACAAAAAATGAGCCAAAGTCCGGGCAACAAACGGAGAGAAAAGTGGGAGTGAAAATGGCAGCAAAAAAAAGCCGACAAAATGATGTCGGCCTTATTTTGCAGCCGCCTCTAAGTTCATTAGCGAACCCAGAAGCCCAAGCTGTCTACATCTTCATTTCATAAAAGCACAGTTTGTTGCCATCGGCATCGCGCACGTAGGCACCATAGAAGATAGGCAAACGCTCACCGGGAGCACCGTCGTCGGTAGCACCCAACTCCATAGCCTTGGCATACAAGCGATCAACACCAGCACGGTCGCCGCCAGGAATCGCAATCATGTTGCCATTACCGGAAGCAGGCGCTTCTTCATTGTAAGGCACGCAAATGGCAATCATCGGCGCATCAGGGCCAGTGCCATAGAACTTAATGCGATCCATGCCAATCAACTGAGTAGCACCCAATTCAGCAAGTAAAGCACCGTAAAACTCGCAAGCGCTGTCCATATCGCTCACACCAATAGTGGTATATCCAATCATTCCAAACTCCTAGTTAAGATAGCCTGAATCTTTTACAGCTAACCCTAACCCACATGCAACCTATAATGAGGACCAAGCCGAAAAACCCGAGAGAAGCATCAATCCAAACGACACACGGTAAATATAGAAAAAACGCACAACAAAGGAATTGTTCCCCCACAAACCATCGCTTTAGTAAAAAGTGCGAGATGTTCCCCCACAGATCGTGGCCCTAATAAAAAGAGTTCCCCCACAGACCATGGCCTTAACAAATAGAAAGACCACACAACAAAGGAATTGATTCCCCACAGACCATCGCTTTAATAAAAAGAGCCCCCCACAATCCATCGCCTTAACAAATAGAAAGACCCCACAACAAAGGAATTGATCCCCCACAGACCATCGTTTTAATAAAAACCAACCCCAACCAAACACGCCCACTGCTCTTCTATAATCGGCGCTTCAAATTGAATACTCGGATAAGCTGCCATCACTTCATTAGCCTGTTCAGCCAGCACCCCCGATAAGACCAAACGTCCACCCGGGCTAAGCAATCCGACAAATTCGTCAGCTAAACTGATCAATGGCGCTGCCAATATGTTGGCTACAAGAACGTCGAAGGCGCCTGCAAATTTGGCACGCTCCGAGTCTGGCAATTGCTGCCACTGAGCTAACGACAAAGTATCGATATTGGCAGCGATATTATTGAATTCAGCGTTTTCGTTAGTCGCAAGCACAGCTTGTTCATCGTGATCTACTGCCACTACCTCAGCGCCCAAAAGCGCCGCGCCAATAGCCAATATTCCAGACCCACAACCAAAATCCATCACTCGTTGCTGGGGTTCAAGGTGAGATGCTATCCACTCAAGACACATGCGCGTTGTGGGGTGACTGCCGCTACCAAAAGCTAAGCCAGGCTCTAAATATAAATAAGTTTGGTCGCTTTCGACAGTTGATGCTTCGACAACCTCGCCCGCGCCCTCAAAAGACTTGGGCTGCAACCATAACCGGCCACCGAATTGAGCATTGACCGCATGATTGAGCATGCGCAGCTGCCAATCTTCTTCACCAACAAAGTCCACTTCCAAGCGCTGGTGAATATCGGCATCAATACTGGTTAGGGCTTCTCGAAGCGCGGGAATATCCGCATCTAGGGGGAACAGTGCTTTAAGCCGAATACTACTCCACAAAGGAATAGCGCCTGGGTCAGGCTCAAGTACTACCTCGTCGGCTAAGCTTTCTAACGTCACAGCGGATGCACCGGCTTGAATCAGCAACTCTTCCGCCATTGCTACATTTACAGACGTCAGCGACAACGTTACCTGTAGCCAGCTCACGAAAGTTTAAACAGCGCTGATCCAGTAGAGACAGCCTCACCGTTCGCCACACATATTTCAGTAACAATACCCGAGTGCACCGCGGTGATTTCATTCATCATTTTCATACTTTCAATAATGCACAGCACTTCGCCAGCGTTAACCTGCTGGCCCAGTGCAACAAAAGGTTGGGCATCCGGATTCGCCGCCTGATAAAACACACCGGCCATTGGCGAAATCACAGTCTGCGTGGGCACGGGCGCAGCTTGTGTTGCAAGCACGGCGGTAGAAACACTGGGAGCAGAGACAGCACTAGACTGCCCAGGTGCTGAATTTGGCATAACAATACGAATGGACTCATCGCCACTACTCACTTCAAGCTCAGAAATACCTGACTCTTCTACTAGCTCAATTAATTTTTTTACTTTGCGCAGATCCATATTGCTCTCCAATGACTGCTGGCCCAGCCGCTGCATCGTCACCCAACTTTATCGGACCTGCTGCGGCAGCTTTTACTAAGGATTTGTTAAATTGCGTGACGCCGCTTGCAGGGCAAATTCATAGCCTTGAGAACCCAATCCGGCGATGACGCCCACAGCAATATCACTCAAATAGGACGTATGGCGAAAGGTCTCGCGTGCGTGGACATTAGATAAATGCACTTCAACAAAAGGAATAGACACCCCAAGAAAAGCATCGCGCAAGGCGATACTCGTGTGCGTAAGTGCACCCGGGTTGATAATAATGAAATCAACACCGTCAGCCTTGGCTTGATGCACAGCGTCAACTAACTCGTGCTCGGCATTACTTTGCATGCAGGTCATGGTTTGACCCTGCTGGGCGGCCAAGCTCACCAAGCGGGCTTCGATATCTGCCAAAGTTTCATTGCCATAAACGTCTGGCTCTCGAGTCCCCAGCAAATTTAGATTTGGGCCATTGAGTAGCAAAATTTTTGCATTAGGATTAACCATAAAACACCTTCAGGTAATATCGCCCAGCAATTGGGCAAAATTTTTATCTACATTCACAATGCGAGAAGTTTATAGCTAAACGCGGCTATTTAGCTACACGTTCAAAGATTTTTTATCACTCTATACTTGCCTTATATCTTGGAGGCAGCCAAAACTCGGGCTAAATGAGCAGAGAAACGTGCCACGTCCACTTCACCTTGCACCCTAAATTCTTCTATCTCGCGCGCATCTTCATCAAAAAACACCATACTTGGAGGCCCAAATAAACCAAAATGCTTCAACAACGCACGGTCAATTTCATCATTAGCGGTTACATCGGCCTTCAGCAAGGTATATTGCTGCAACAAGCTAGCCACCTCAGGCGCAGGAAAAACATTGCGCTCCATGATCTTGCAGGAAATACACCAGTCCGCGTATAGATCCAACATAACCGGCTTATCGCTGGCTAATATCAAACCTTCCACTTGCTCTAAGCTTTTTACTGGCTGCCATTGCACTTCATTCGACTCACCCGCACCAGCGCTTCCGCCACCATAGCTGCTAGCAAACTTAAGCGGTTGTAGCGGATCAACGGCGCCGGAAGCTGCGCCCACTAAACAAAAAGCACCCCACATCAGCATGATTAAACCTACCATCTGGCTGAATTTGGAAGTTGCATCCTTCACCGTGAAATCTAACGCACCAAGGAATACCCCGCTGCCCAACAAGAGAATTGCCCAGAGGGCTAAAACCATTGAGCCCGGCAACAACCGTTCCAACAGCCATATCGCCACGCCCAATAAGCCAACACCAAATGCGCCTTTGACTAAATTCATCCAAGCACCAGCGCGAGGCAGCCAATGCCCTCCACTGCCACCCACAACAAGCAGCGGCACGCCCATACCCATGCCTAGGGCAAAAAGCGTACTACCGCCCAACACCACATCTCCGGTGTTGGATATATAGATCAGTGCGCCGGCCAGAGGTGCCGATATACAGGGCGAAACCACCAAGCTGGAAAGCGCGCCCATAACAAAGACCGAAGGGTGTCGACCGCCACCCTGAGCGCCACTACGCTCACCTAACCACTGCTGCAAACCTTGCGGCAGCGCCAATTCATAAAAACCAAACATGGACCCTGCCAGACCCACAAACACCACGGCAAAGGTAATAAGCACTGCCGGGCTTTGCAGTTTGGCCTGCAAATTCAATTCGGCGCCAAATAAACCCACCAAGGAGCCGACCAGGGCGTAGGTCAAGGCCATGCCAAGTACGTAGGCCATGGACAAGCTAAAGGCGCGGGACTTAGATAAGCCCTCACCTTCACCAACAATGATGCTGGATAAAATCGGCACCATGGGAAATACACAAGGTGTAAAGGCCAGACCAATACCCAGTAAGAAAAATATCGCCCAAGAGTAGGCATAGCTTTCCTCTGCTAAAACACGAGCCAATTCTCGATCTTCGGTTTCAGCGCTTTCGACCGCTTTGCCAGTTGCGGGAGTTGCAGAAGATGCCGCCGCTGAACTCGATACCTTGTTTGGTGACGATGCACCACCGAATGAGGTATCTGCACCAAACTGGGGGGCTTGGCCGGCAGGAATTAGCCCCGCGGGTGTAAAAGTAAAATCTCTGGTTTCCGGCGGATAACACAAGCCTAAATCAGCACAACCCTGGTAGTTAATGCTGATCGTTGCGCCATTTGTGGGACTACCAATCAACGGCACTTCGATCTCAACGTGGTCGTAGTAAACCTCTACCTCACCAAAGTACTCATCAACTTTGGTTTTTCCATCAGGAATTTTGGCCTCAGCCAACATCGCCCCGCCCTGGTCAGCAGACAGCTGAAATGCGAACTGATGCTGATATAAATAATATCCGGGCGGCATCTGCCAGCGCGCAACAATAGTCCTATTTGGGTTAAGTTCAGCAGTTAAGCGGAAAGCTTCATCCACACGCAAAAATTCTGGCTCTTCACCCAACCAATCGGTTGCGGCCTGAACACTAGATACCCCAAAGGTCAACGCTGCGGCAATCACGATGGCGCAAAGACGAGCCCAGCTCACATTCGGCCTAGGCGTAACCTCGATCGGCGCGGGCTCAATAAACCCAGGTGCTGGCTTGCTCGGCACGGGTGCTGACTTGTTCAGCGTCACTGCACCAGACAGAGAATTAGAAAAAATGGTTCCCACGATTAACCTCGCAATAATTTCAACACAGCTTTCAGCATTATTTCCAACACTTCTTTTAACGCTAAACCGAACTCTGCACACGGCGAATAATACCGGCACTGTCCGCGCATTGTTAGCTTAGCCGGCCAACATTACGCCGGATCTCACGACAAGAGGGCCTGCGACCTTATGAGAGGTCCTGAAAATGCGTCTCGCGGAGGATAACTCTATAGATATCTAGCGCATGTCGTTAAGATACGCTCAGCACACTTTCATTTAATTACACAGCGCCCCTCAACGACCAACGCAACATGAACTATGTACATTGAAGCAACTCGCAGGAAGGATACTGGTGTGACGACATCAAACAGCCCTACAGCGCCTCATACTGTGTATCTTTCTATGCTCGTTTCTTTACTTTTGAACATTCTCAGTGGCTGTGCGGCAATAGCCCCCAACTCTAACGGGGCAGCTAGGGCAAATGATGTAAACATTGACCCCGCACTCCAGCGCCAACTTTACAAACTTGAAGACCAAGCCGAATTCGCCATTAAGCAGAATCACCTCACTTACCCAAAGGAAGGCAGCGCAGTGAGTCTTTTTGAGCAAATGCTCACCCTCAACCCAGGCAACAAAGAAGCCATTCGTGGTCTTGAGCAAGTGGTAGAAGAATATGTTGCTTTGGCTTTAGCCGCTGCCAATGAGCGACTGTTTGCAAAAGCCAAAGCTATGCTCGCTCGCGCCAAACTAGTTGATGCCGACCACCCCTCAATAGCACCAACCATGAAGCAAATACATCTACTGGAAAAAGCCAAGCGCAAAACCATTAAGTTAAACGCCAAGCAACTATTCACTGCAGCGACAAAAAGCCAAATTACCACTCTCGTTAAGGCTGGTAGCAATAGCTGTCATTACGCTATTGCTGTAAATAACGACGAACAAGGGCGCTGGATCTACAAAGCAATAAAAGACGCAACATTTAACAGACGCCCAAAGGCTAGAATAATTATTTCTTCACCAACAAGAATCGAGCAAATATGTTTAACGACCCCATAAGCAAAAAAATCGCGCGCAGCCGAGCAGTGGCAGGATTACTTACAAACAGGGGACCAACAGGCAGATTAATCATTGCGCTCAGTATTTTGTTCGCCGTCGCAGGATGCGGCGAAACCACAATGAGCAATGGCGCTACCGCTTCTAGCAGTGCCAGCACCACACCGGCCCCTTTACTAGAAGTTAGCCACGCCAAAGTGCGAGGCCTATTGCCTGGCCGCAATATGACAGCAGCCTACTTCACTCTGAAAAACAACCGCCCTACTGCTGTAACACTGAGCGGTGCTAAATCCGCTTCTGCAACTGCGGTAGAGATGCACACCGTAGAAATGGTGGCAGAACAAATGCGCATGCGGCCACTCGCAGAGGTGGTTATAGAGCCCGGACAAAGCGCGACGTTCGTCAGCGGCAGTCACCATTTGATGCTATTCGAAGTTGCAGAAATTGAGACCTCTATGACAATTATCTTACAGTTTAAAGATGGCACCGAGCTACCCATAGAGTTCAGCAAGGTCAATATCTCAGGTGGCGCGAATTAACTAGCATTTGCAGCAATCGCCCCAAACATCACCAGTAGTACAAACGTAATACCAATTAACTTAGGAATAAGATTAAGAATGAAATGGAAATTCTGGCAATCAACAGATGCAAACTTGGGTCAAACTGAGGCAGCCGACGGCAAAAGCTCAAAGAGCAAGCTTGCTCGCATGGCAACCGCTCTCATAGGTCTGTACCTGTTGATCGCTATAGTTGTCGGCGTTATCTGGTCCATAGAACCTGCGGGGATTGATAGCTTCGAAAGTCCAGGGCAGGAACCCACTTCAGGTCAAAGCACAGTTACCGGCACAACTACTACGGCGACCTTTATTGCCGTGGCAGAAAAAATGTTAAACAAAACTGGCGGCTATCTCAGCAACGATGTATTCCCGCCGGGTGTTTGGCTAGATAATATGCACAACTGGGAATTTGGCGTGCTCACGCTATTGCGCGATACCGCGCGAGTTTATCGCAACGATATTTCCAGATCCCAAAGTCAGTCCGCAGAAAATAAAAACCTAGCTGAGGCTGAGGGTAAATTTTTCTTTAAGAACGACTCGTGGTTCTTACCCAGCACTGAAAATACTTACGCGGAAGGCATCGACTTCTTTAAGGTTTACCAACAACAACTCGCCAACAACCAAAACAACGAAGCACAGTTTTACGCCCGCGCAGATAACTTACAGCAATGGCTGGCGACAACGGAAACCCGCCTAGGCAGCTTGTCGCAACGACTCTCCGCCAGCGTTGGTAAGCGTCAACTCAACACAGACCTAGCTGGTGACAGCTCGGCCAGCCAAAGTACCAGCGCGCCAAACGATCAATTAGTACAAACACCTTGGCTAGAAATTGATGACGTTTTCTACGAGGCTCGCGGGTTTACTTGGGCATTGCTAAATCTATTGAAGGCTGTAGAAACAGATTTTGGCGAAGTACTGGACAAAAAGGCGGCTAGAGTTTCGCTGCGACAAATCATTCGAGAATTAGAGCCCACGCAGCAAACGCTTTGGAGCCCCATGGTACTTAACGGCGACGGCTTCGGTATTGTAGCTAATCATTCTCTGATCATGGCATCGCACATTTCCCGCACAAATGCAGCCATTACCGACTTAAGGACCCTGCTCACCCAGGGCTAGGTGAAATGGGGCGGCGCGTTTTTCGATACCTTCAACAGCTATCGTTAACACGCGCCGATTATGCTTCCACCCAAACACCTTTGCTGATCATTACCCAAGTCCCACAACATACCGAGGCATTACAACTAGCATGTCGCCCAGACATAGGTATTATCTGACTAGCTCGGTGGAGCGGATGCGGGGGCATCCTTGGGGAAAAAATCTATTTATAGGGTTACAGCAGTACATATTCTATATGCATTAAGAACCTTTCAACTTAGGGTTATACGCGGCCGTTCTTCAATAATTTAATTTTCTGTTGGGGACCGAAATGAATGATCTTTCTCTAATCCCACCGTTAGTAGGTGTAGTGGGTTTACTTGTCTCGTTTGTGATTTATGCCGTTGTGAGGAGTTATGATCCTGGCACTGCTGCATTAAAAAAGATTGCCGATGCCATACACGAGGGTGCCATGGTGTTTATGCGTCGTGAATACATTATGTTGTCCATGTTCGCATTGGTGCTATTGATTGGCATTTACTTCACTCCTGGACTAGGTCCTAAAACAGCCACCGCATTCTTAGCTGGCGCTGTGTCCTCAATGCTTGCAGGTTGGTTCGGTATGTACACCGCCACCCAGGCGAATGTTCGAACAACCACCGCTGCACATAATTCAGGCCAAGCTGCCGCGTTATCTGTGGCTTTCTTTGGCGGCTCAATAATGGGCTTAGCCGTTGCTTCATTAGGTCTAATGGGCTTGGGGCTTATTTATTGGCACTTCGGTGGCGACCCAGAAACAGTCCACCACATTCACGGCTTTGGCATGGGGGCATCGGTAGTCGCCTTGTTCTCCAGAGTCGGTGGCGGCATTTTCACTAAGAGCGCTGATGTAGGTGCCGATTTAGTTGGCAAGCTAGAGCAAGGTATTCCAGAGGATGACCCCCGCAACCCGGGTGTTATTGCCGACAACGTAGGCGACAACGTCGGTGATGTGGCAGGTATGGGATCAGATATCTTTGAATCCTACTGCGGCTCTATGATTGCAACTATCGCTATTGCCGCCACCTTAGCGCTAGGCTCTTTGAACATGTTGGTGCCAGGTGCCAGCGAAGGTGACGCTCGCGCCGCGCTGATGTTTTTACCTTTAGCGCTGGCCTCGGTTGGCCTCATCGCCTCCATTATTGGCATTGGCATTGTGCGCGGTTTTTCCGCAGCAAACCCTGCTGTAGCACTGCGTATTGGTATGATTGGCACTCCGATCTTATTCATCGCGGCAGGTTACTTCTTACTCCAAACACTTGGCATATCAAATAACATTTGGTTGTCCGTTGTGTTTGGTGCCGCAGGCGGCGTTGGTATCGGTCTCATCACTGAGTACTACACCTCCGCAGCGCCGGTAGTGCGCATTGCTGAATCTGGCAAAACCGGCCCAGCTACTGTCATGATCACCGGCTTAGCCGTGGGCATGCAATCTGTTGTGGGTCCACTACTTATCATTTGCGGCATTATTTATGTTTCAACTGAACTAGCAGGCCTATATGGAGTTGGCGTTGCAGCTGTTGGTCTTTTGGCAACAGTAGGCATGACAATGGCAGTAGACGCATACGGTCCAATCGCTGACAACGCTGGCGGCATTGCAGAAATGGGTGGCCTCGGCGAGGAAACTCGAGCCATAACAGATTCATTAGATGAACTAGGCAACACCACCGCGGCCATGGGTAAGGGTTTTGCCATCGGCGCAGCAGCATTAGCGGCATTAGCTATTATTGCAGCCTTCGTAGAAACCATAAGCAGTCAACGTGGTGGCGACTTCATCCTGCATATTGGTGACCCTATGGTTCTCATCGGCTTGTTCATAGGCGGCATGGTGCCCTTCCTAATAGCCAGCATGACCATGACCTCCGTGGGTGAAGCTGCAATGGAAATGATTGAAGAAATTCGCCGTCAATTCCGCGAAATTCCCGGCCTTATGGAAGGAACAGCAGATCCAGACAGCGCCAAATGTGTAGACATTGCAACCACTGCAGCGCTACGTCGTATGTTAGCCCCAGGGATTATTGCGGTAGCCGTGCCAATCGTTGTTGGCTTTGGCCTTGGTGCGGAAGCACTTGGCGGCTGCCTAGGTGGCGCACTATTAGGTTGTGTATTACTTGCGCTGACTATGGCTAATGCCGGCGGCGCGTGGGATAACGCTAAGAAATATGTTGAGAAAGGTAATTTGGGCGGCAAAGGTTCTGACGTTCACGCAGCAACAGTAGTCGGCGACACGGTGGGAGATCCGTTCAAGGATACCTCTGGTCCAGCCATGAACATTCTGATTAATGTTATGGCTATTGTCAGTTTGGTTATTGCACCAGTTCTGAGTTGAGTCTCGACTAAGGATTGGTCAAAGGATCGAGCAAAACGATCCGCATTAAAAAAGGGGCTTCGGCCCCTTTTTTCTACTCCGCTATTCGGGTTTAGCGTCCAGCATTGCGCCTAATGCTTCCCAAGATTTCAGTTTGTGTCTTTCGAAACCCAACCAATACAACCTAGCTATTACTGCACCGATTAAACTACCTAAAAAAAGTGCGCTTTGGCCAAGTTCAAACAAAGAATATTCAGTGCTACGCCAAAAAATTAGGTTGAATAGGAAAAAGAAAAGAAGCGTATTAGATAACGTGAAGACGAAGAAGTTACTTGAGCAACTTGCGTAAAAAGGCGGTTTAAACCAAACACTAAATAGCTCCAATAGCCTGTGGGTTATTGGGTGTATCCTTTCAGCCGGAATACCTAGTTGCTCCAACTCGGCTCTTGCCAGCTCACACTGCTGGCTGAATCCGTCTTATTTGCTATTGTCCACAGTCGTCTCTCCAACACAGCCATCTAATCATGACTGCGATAGCTGAGAGTCAAATGCCAGCCATACACTTACAAAATGCAATGCTTTACAGACACTGATTTGGCAGATCCTTAACCCAGAAATTTCGCTATTTCCAACAGAGCGTCCAAACAACCCGGCCATTAATCACTTCCAGATTGTGAGAATACATTGAGGAGTGGGACCAGAGTTGCGCAGGCGGTGGCTTATTTGCCTTTCTGGCTTTTGTTGTGGGGTTAGATTTCTGGCTTGTCTTTTTGTTTCGCTCTCTGTTCGGATTTCAGGCCCAAGTTCCGGACAACCTGCGCCTCTTCTTCAGATGAAAGCGCCCCATAGCCTCTGAGATACGGCCAACCGTAGCCCCAACGAAACGGCGTCGGCAAAAATGGTGTGCCACCAACAAAAACACCCACGGACATTAAGGCCGCCACTTTGGGGTAGCCCTTAGCCGCGACACATTGCTCCAGAGCGTCATCTGCAACCCTACGCTCAGCCCTAGTGCCACCGCGCCAATAAGACAGGTCATGGTCTGCGCAACAAGACAGCCAAAGGGCTGAGTTTTCGCCACTGCCATCAGGAAACAGACTGCACCCATCAGAACTAAATGGCGCTAACTCTCCCGCGTAAATTGTTGCTGGCGCCGCGCTGAAAAGAACAAGAACTATAAGACCCAAAAGGGCAGGTGAACTTCCAAGAGAAATTACAGGCCGACTTCTTGATTCAGTTATGCCAATAAACATTTACGGCAAATACCTGCTTAAAGACTCAGCAGCCTAGCAAAAACATTTATATGGGCTTGTGCCTGTTCTTCATCTAACGGAATACCCGTTACATTTATACGGCACCGATTACCCGCAAGCACTGGGTAAATATGCGCTTGATAAAACGCCTCCTCACAACCCTCTGATCCCAACAGATTACGAAACATTCCTGCATATTCGGGTGAAAACGCCTTTGCCAATGGCTGACCTTGCAAAAGCTTTTGCCACAACGCTTGAGCGTCAGCCAAGCGCTGCAAAGTCTGCCCATGCTCAAGCTCTAGCACTGAGCGATTTTCTACTAGGCTGCGAATAAACGCCCGGCTAGCTGGGTGCTCAAAGGCTGAGCCGCGCCCGCGATTAATGGTATTTATGGCACTAGCCAATAATTTTCTCTTTTGCGCATCTGGCTCAAAAACCAGCGTCAAGCCACAAGGGCGCAAAGTGAAAGACCTGAACGCTTTTGTTGGACTTAAAGATATGGCAAAGGAGCAGTTGGCTTGCAAAAACGGCAAAAGATAATGATCACAGCTGCGCTGCATAACAGCGTCATAACCCTGGCTAGCCAGCATTCCAGCATTTTCAAAACCCGGGTAAGCGCGATCTAGGACAATGGGTAATCCTAGCTCAGCGCATTTTTCAGCCCTAGCTCGAATAATCTCCGACGGGCAAACAAAACCCGTAGAGTTGTGAGGCGCGGCCTGCATCACTGTAAGCAAATTGGGCGCTACAACTTCTGTCTCCTGCAGCCCGTAAGATTCGAAACCTATTCTATTGCTCCCAGCAATAGATTGATAAACCGGCCATGACAACTCCTCTACCGCAAGAGAGCTTATTTTGGGATTCATCATTAGGTACATTTGCACTGCGGTATTGACCGCACCTGTACCTGCATCAGATGGTGTCACGAGCAGAAAGCTATCCCAATATTGCTTGGGAATGCGCTGCCAACTGAGCGCTTCTTGCAACAACTCTGCATGAAGGCTTTTGGAGCTTAAATAACTAGCGGCAGCGCCCTCTTCGACGACCCCCATGGTTTGCGCCATTAGTTCTGGCGACGTGGGCATAGGCCTGCCATGTCCGTCTAGGATAATGCCAATACCATAATTGGCCGCTTGGCTGTCTGCCCTAGCCAACAGGTCCGCCACTTGGTTTACATCAGCGCCGCCATCACGCAGCACCTGCGCACGAACAGCCACTGCCTTAGCTGAAAATTCTTCTTCGTTGACCATCACTCTTTCACCCTAGTACACGCTAGCCGTTATTTGTCAGACCCGTTCTCCACTCTAAGAGGCGTCATCAGCGAACTTTTAGGACGCTGACTATAATGGGGTAACTCTTCGCCATAACGCAACCAAGTAGGCGATTGGGCATACCAAATGTGCATTGACGACTGGGCCATCTAACTGGTCGTCCTCGTACAACAACAACAACAACAACAACAACAACAACAACAGTGTCTCTCTGCGCTAAATGTTCGCCACCCAGTAACAGCTACCCGCTGAAAAATAGTCGACCAATGGTCTTTTCTACGCTGAAAAAAAACACCGGCAGTAAGCAATGTGCAAGAGGCACGTTTCCAAAAGCGGAAAAATCAGCAAATTCGTGTTTTTTTTCACCCCAAAGCTTTTTCTATTTCCGCGGATAGGTACAATGCCGCCTCCGAATTTTGAGCAGTAACAGGACGCCACATGAATATTGAATCTATCCCTATCGGCAAAGATGCACCAAACGACATAAACGTTGTAATAGAAGTGCCCGTTGGTGGAGAACCCATTAAGTATGAGATGGATAAAACCTCTGGCGCGTTATTTGTAGATCGCTTTCTCTACACCTCAATGCGCTACCCAGGCAACTACGGCTTCGTGCCCAATACACTGTCTGATGACGGTGATGCTATTGATGTATTAATCGCCAGTACCCGAGCCATCACTCCAGGCGCCGTTATCAACTGCCGCCCCATCGGCGTGTTGATAATGAAAGATGAGGCAGGACAAGACGAGAAGGTGATAGCCGTGCCTTCTAACAAGCTCACCCTACGTTATAAAGACGTAGAAAATGTTTCTGACCTCCCTAAGATCACACTCGATCAAATAGAACACTTTTTTGCCCACTACAAAGATTTGGAAAGCGAAAAATGGGTAAAGTTGGACCGCTGGGGCGATGCCGCAGAAGCGCGCGACCTAATCAGCCAAGCCATGGCAGCCTACGTGGCAGATACCAAGAAGTAGCCTTGCGCTAGCTTCCCCTGCTGATGCCGTCACTCGCGGCGGCATCCTCAACCAGAAAAATGCCAGCATTCACCTGGCATATAACCAAAAACAAAGGTCTCACCCACACGGGCTAGGCCTTTTTCGCCTCAGTTTTACCTACTTTCTCAAACTCACTCCCAGCATTAAACCCTAGCCTTTAGATATATTCCTAAGACTTAGCCCTAAGACATAGAAACGAAAAGAGCCGCTACCATTTTTCAGGTAATTTTTTAGCGACGAGCTGATTTTTCAGTGTCACGTATACTGGTAAACCATCTTTGTACGTTGGATGATCTTCGCCAGCAATAAGTGGCGCCAGATATTTGCGCGCGCGCTGTGTAATACCGAAGCCATCTTTACTGATATAGCTCTTAGGCATGAATTTTTCTATATTCGCCACTTTGGCAAGCTTGGCTTCGCCAATCTTCCACTTATAGGGGCTGTCACTGGTCCGAACAATTATCGGCATTACCGCACTCTTACCCGCCAAAGCGAACTCAACTGCTGCCTTACCTAGCGCATAAGCTTGATTAACATCGGTAGCAGAGGCTATATGCCGCGCAGAACGCTGCAAATAGTCAGACACAGCCCAATGAAACTTATAACCAAATTTGTCTTTGACCATTGCGGCAATAGTTGGTGCGACACCCCCTAACTGCGAGTGACCAAAAGCATCTTTACCACCACCCGATTCGCCGAGAAAAGTACCGTTTGCATAACGTGCGCCTTCCGAAACCACAATCACGCAGTAACCTTTAGCCGTCACAGTTTCCTTAACCTTGCGCAAAAAAGCCTGCTTTTCGAATGGCACTTCAGGCAAGAGGATAATATGCGGCGCATCGCCTTCTCTGGTTTGCGCCAACGCGCTAGCTGCAGCAATCCATCCTGCGTGGCGTCCCATTACCTCCAAAACGAAAACCTTTGTTGAAGATTCACACATGGAGGCAACATCTAAAGCAGCTTCTCTAGTTGAGGTAGCAACATACTTAGCCACTGAACCAAAGCCAGGACAACAATCGGTAAAGGGTAAATCGTTATCTACCGTCTTGGGGATACCAATGCATTGCAATGGGTACTTTCTTTGACGACTGACTTGAGCCATTTTATTAGCGGTATCCTGGGAATCGCCGCCACCGTTGTAAAAAAAGTAGCGAATGTTATGGGCACTGAACACATCAATAAGACGGTTATATTCACGAGCGTCGTCCTCAGGAGATTTAAGTTTAAATCTGCAAGAACCAAAAGCGCCGCCAGGAGTACTGCGGAGCCCAGCAATGTCTTTTTTCGATTCTTTAGAGGTATCAATTAACTCCTCTTGCAAGGCACCAATAATGCCGTTGCGACCAGCGTAGACTTTACCAATATCATCCTTATGAGCCCGCGCCGTTTCCAAAACGCCACAGGCAGATGCATTAATGACAGCGGTGACACCACCAGATTGGGCATAAAACGCATTGGGTTTGGGCATGTAAAATCCAGAAAATTATTCGATGAGCGCCAATTGTCCGCGAACGAACAAATTTGTGCGACAATTTCCCGCATTAAAACTAAGAAAAATAATATGCTGGCAATTTTTTCTATCTTTTGGCGTATAACAAGCCTCCAAGACGGACCCGAATCCGTACCCGCGAACAGTAACTTGTTGGCTGCCGTTGCCCTGTGCAACATTTTAGTCAGCCTAGGTATTTCATTAGCCCTAGGCGACAAAGGCTTTTTCAATGTAGCCACTACAATTGTCATAAATTTAGCGGCGCTATCGCTAATCGTGGCCGGCTTACTTGCTATGGTTGGCAAGTCCGCTAGGCTCAGCCAAACCCTGACCGCCTATTTCGGTTGCGACTTATTACTCAATATCTTTGTCGCCATTGCCATTAGTCTCGCCAAACTCGCGGAGTTAGATTTACTCAGCAACATAGCAATCATAATTCTTGTTTGGAGTACTGCTGTGTTCGGCTTTATCTTTAGCCGAGCGCTTGAAATACATATGATTCTTGGCAGCAGCCTAGCGTTGGTTTTACTCGTACTGACATTCTCATTGAGCCAAATAGCAGTCGGTAACAGCTAAGAAACTAGTTGTACTTGAACAAACTAGATTACACTTTGCGCACAGCAAACCTGACACCAGCGGTAAAAAAAGACGCACGAAATGAGGCAGCAAATGGGTCCCCAAAAGATATGAAACAACGTCTCTACTTTTTAGGCATTGGCGGCACGCTCATGGGCAGCCTAGCCTTACTTGCAAAAGAAATGGGCTACATTGTCAGTGGTAGTGATAACGCCATATACCCACCCATGTCAGATCAGCTTGCCGCAGCAAAAATAACTGTTCATGAAGGATTTTCAGCAGATCAGCTAGATCCAATACCAGATCAAATCATTGTAGGTAATGCCAACTTACCGCGGGGAAACGAAGCCATAGAGTACGTTCTGGACAAAGGCTTACCTTATACCTCAGGCGCTGAGTGGTTGGGTAATACGGTACTGAAAAACCGCTGGGTATTGGCGGTAGCTGGGACACACGGCAAAACAACTACTGCAAGCCTGTTAGCCTGGATACTTGAGTACGCGGGGCTTAAGCCAGGCTTTTTAATCGGCGGCGCACCAGGCAACTTTGACAGTTCAGCGCGTTTGGGAGAAACCCCATTTTTTGTCGTTGAAGCGGACGAATACGACACAAGCTACTTCGACCGCCGTTCCAAATTTGTTCACTACAAGCCACGCACACTAATACTCAACAATCTTGAATTTGATCACGCCGATATTTTTCCAGATATAAGTGCTATTCAAGACCAGTTTCATTTACTCATGCGCACCATTCCTAATGAGGGCTTGGTAATTGCCCCTGGTGCCAGCGAGCACATCAATGAAGTACTGAGTCGAGGTTGTTGGACCCCTGTCTCTCGCATAGGCCTAAAAACCAGTAAGAAAGAGTTTGAATTAGATAATGGCGATACTTGGACCGTGGCAAATGCCGAAGCAGACGGCAGCGCTTTTGACGTGATCTTAAACGAGGAAACACAGGGGCGAGTTACTTGGCCTTTGATCGGTGAGCACAATATAAACAATGCCCTAAACGCCATCTCCGCCGCCCGCCACGTTGGTGTTCAGACGGATATTTGTATCCAAGCACTTGGCGAGTTTAAAGGTGTAAAGCGCCGCCTAGAGGTGATTTTCGAGAATGAAAACACCGTCATCTATGATGATTTTGCTCACCACCCCACCGCCATACGTACAACCTTACAAGGCTTGCGCAAACGGGTAGGCAACGATGAAATTTTGGCAGTTATAGAGCCGCGCACACATACTATGTCCCTGGGCACACTAAGCAACGATCTTTGCACATGCTGTGCGGCAGCAGACCAGGTGATTTGGTTTCGCGGCGACAACATTAAATGGGATCTAGGCGAAATCATCAGCAACTGCGTGGTACCGGCTAAAATGGCAGACAACGTGACAAAGCTGGTTAAGACTATAGTTCAAGACGCACCCAAAGAGGGCCAGCGCAAACGCCACGTTGTAATTATGAGCAACGGCGCTTTCGGCGGCATTTATCAACTATTGATCAATGCGTTAAACGATGTGAATGAAGCCATTTGAGCCGATCAAAAGACAAGGCCAACTAAAATTGAGAACCACAACCAGTTATGCGCGACATAAAATTTTTGCGCACTTAACGCCACAATTGGACGCAAGAGAGATTCAAAGATAGATTCAAAAGACAGATCCATAAAAGATCCAGTACAACAATGAAATCGGGAGAGAACTTTCAATGATTGATACAAATAAAAAAATGGCTGTAGCACTGGCCCTAACCTTCGCATTATCTGGCCTAACCACATCTGGCTTTGCAGAAGATAGTTGGTACCCATCAAAGTATGGTGCCGATGACACTTTGGGCGCCATGAATGAACTTTCTGACGAAAAAACCAAACTTGCGGCGCAATTAGTTAAGACCGGCAAAACCTATGCATTAGCGGTTGAAACTGGTCCAACGTCGCCAGCTTATCCACCACGCAGTTATTCAATGACTATTCTGCAACTAGACGATGGCATGGGCACCCCGCTGGGCAGTAACAAAGCCACAGGTAACGACGACCTCATGCATATTTGGATGGGTATCGGCAGCCAAATTGACGGCTTAGGACACATGGGCGTTAACCACCAGTACTACAACGGTAATATGGCCAGCGACTTTGTCACGCCCTCAGGTCTGACCAAATTATCTATCGACCGTCTGCCTCCAGTAGCGACCAGAGGCGTGCTGTTAGACATAGCCAAACTTATGAAAACCGATATTTTGCCAGCGGGCACCGCTTTTAATAAAGCGGAAATCGACGCCGCTGCAAAAGCAGCAGGTATCACCATTGAAGCTGGCGACGTTGTCTTGTTCCACACTGGCTGGCTAAACGTCATGGACAAAGATCCAGAAGCATTTATGGCAAGTGCGCCAGGCCTAGGTTTAGAGGGCGCACGCTACTTAGCCAGCTTAGGCGTTGTAGCCGTTGGCGCCGACACTTGGGCGTTAGAAGTTCTACCTTCTGAAGACGCCACCATGCTGTTCCCGGTGCATCCAGAACTACTGGCCAAGAACGGCATTTACATATTAGAAAATATGGATACACGCGCTTTGGCGGCAGATAACGCCAACGAATTTCTCTTTGTTTTAGGTACACCGAGATTTGTCGGTGCCGTACAAGCGGTGATTAACCCCGTTGCGATCCGCTAGGTGAAACTATCTATTGATCAACCAGAGGCAATAAGAGAATTCGCCTATGCCCAGGGTTGGCTACCGCGAGGTGTGGAGGTCACACTCCTCGAGAACGTCGACCCAAGCGGCAATATAAATGATGGCGAGAATACAAATCTGCGCGGACACCTGAGTAACGAAAGCACCTTGATCTTCAGGCAAGCTGGCGGGGAAAAAGCGACAGACGAGGGTTTCATGTCAATGGTGGACGCCGTCAGCGCATTGACTCATAAAGAAGGCGAACACCCAGTACTGCTGGGCTACGCAGAAGAAGAAAGAATTCTGTGCATGCGCGACGTTGATCGGGACGCATCGAACTAGCCTAGTTAACTGGCAATTTCAGCGGGAGAGAATAAATGTTAGAAAATAAGAGAATCATCATTACAGGCGCAGGCAGCGGTATTGGTCGCGCCACCAGCAAATTGGCCGCAGGCTATGGCGCCCAAGTAGTTTGTGTAGACCTCACAGATGGCGTTGAAGAGACCGTGAAAGAGATCACTCAAGCAGGCGGCGCAGCCATCGCAGTACAAGCAGATGTCAGCGATGAAGCGTCGGTGATCAATTTTGTTGAACGATGCGTCAGCGAATACGGCGGCATTGACGGCATTTATGCCAACGCTGGCGTCTCCGGCGGCGGCAAAAGCGTCACCGAACTCACCGTAGAAGATTGGCAGCGCACTTTAGCCGTAAATACCATCGGCGTATTTTTAGCGGTTAAACACACGGTCCCGCATTTTGTTAAGCAAGGTAGCGGTGCCATCGTCTGCACAGCATCCGTGGCAGCACTGCGCGCCAACGCTGGCGGCGTAGATTATTCAGCCAGTAAAGCCGGCGTAGTGAGCATTGTGCAAACAACCGCTTATCAAACCTATGGCACCGGTGTGCGTATTAACGCAGTTTGCCCAGGTCTAATTGAAACCGGCATGACTAAACCGACATTTGACCTAGCAAGAGAGAAAGGCAAAGAAGAGAAAATTGGTCAGATTAATCCAACTAAGCGTTCTGGCATGCCCAGCGAAATCGGCGAAATGGCCTGCTTCCTACTCAGCGACCGAGCGTCTTATGTGAATGGACAAGCCGTACCAGTAGACGGCGGCTTATCCGCATCTCACCCCTGGGTATTTCCTAGAAATTAGGAAGAAGAAGCGGGTTAAAAGAAGCTGGAGCAAAGACACGCCTAGGAAAAAGAAACAAAAAAAGGCCGCAACACGCTGCGGCCTTTCCATTGCGTACTCTAGCGCATCACCTAGGCAGGGCTGAATAAAGCCTGAGGCATTTCCATTACCGCATCAGCTTCTGCTTCAATACTGCGCTCCAAGCCCAAAGTCTTAGGCAGCAGTCGATCAAAGAAATAACGCGCAGTGGCTTTCTTCGCCACACCAAAATCATCATCAGGAGCGCGACTAGCCATTAACGCCCAAACCCAAGCGCACATGGTCATACCGACCATATCCAAATAATCTACAGAAACTGCGCCAGGCAGGTGCGGGTCGTTTTTGCCACGAGCGACAATAGACTGTGTAGATCTAGCTAAACGATCGCACGCCTCTATCAACTCACCCTTATAGGCTTCATCAACGTCGGTCGCCTTCATGTCTTCAAGCAGTTCCAGCATTAAGCCGCCGCCATCGCGCATGATTTTTCGGCCAACCAAATCTAATGCCTGAATACCATTAGCCCCTTCGTAGATTTGACCAATTCGCGCGTCACGAACAATTTGCTCCAAGCCCCATTCTTTAATGAAGCCATGACCGCCAAGAACTTGCTGGCCCATAACAGCGCCGTCTAAACCCTTGTCCGTCAAAAAAGCTTTAACAACTGGTGTCAGCAATTCACTGATACGCCCGGCTCGTTCGTTATTGTTGTACTTGGCTTCATCCAATTGCATACCCACGTAAAGGGCAAAAGCTCTACAACCTTCAGCGTAAGCACGTTGAGTCAGCAGCATGCGTCGTACGTCGGGGTGCACAAGAATAGAGTCGGCTGCAGCGTCCGGATTTTGCGGCCCCGTTACAGATCTACCTTGAATGCGATCGCGGGCGTAACGCGCAGACAGCTGATACGCAAGGTCAGCAGAGCCTAAACCCTGTAAACCAACACTCAAGCGCTCGTAGTTCATCATGGTGAACATGCCAGCTAAACCTTGATGCTCCTCACCCAACAAAAACCCTTTCGCGCCATCATAATTAATGACAGAAGTAGCACTGCCACGAATGCCCATTTTGTGCTCCAGGGAGCCACTGCCCATGGTATTGCGTTCGCCCAAGCTGCCATCAGCATTAGGTAGGTATTTAGGCACAATAAAGAGCGAAATGCCCTTGCTGCCCGCAGGGCCATCAGGAATTCGCGCTAAGGTCAGATGCACAATATTGTCAGCCAAATCGTGTTCACCACCGGTGATGAAAATTTTCGTACCGGTAATACTGTATGACCCGTCTGCTTGAGGCTCTGCCTTGGTGCGCATAATGCCAAGATCAGTGCCCGAGTGTGCTTCGGTCAAGGCCATAGCCCCAGTCCACTCGCCAGAATAAAGTTTTTCAAGATATGTCTTCTTCTGTTCAGCGCTGCCGTGAGCATCCAAACACAAACAAGCACCTACAGTCAGCGTGCCATACAAATACAAACTGCTATTAGCCGCCCAAAACATCTCCTCCACCAAACAGCCCAAACTCTTGGGCATACCCTGGCCGCCAAAAGCTGGATTACCCGACAACCCTAGCCAACCACCTTGGGTCAGCTCACTAAAGCCTTCTTTGAATCCAGGCGGTGTAGTCACCTCGCCGTCATTCCACTCACAGCCATGGGTGTCGCCGATCTCATTCAAAGGAGCTAAAACTTGGGAAGCAACACGGCCGCTTTCGGCTAGAACTGCGCGCGCCAAATCTGGGGTTAAATCGCTAAATTCTTCAATCTGAGCCCAGCTTTCATCTGCGTGAAATACATCAAAGAGCAGAAATGCAGCGTCTTTGTCTTGTGCTTGATAATCCAACGTACAATCCTTTTAGTTTATGCGGTAGAGTCTAGTCATGTGGCCCATTGCGTACTAACCTTTTTTCATAATAAATGCAGATAAGTATTAGACATCAACCTATTTCACCAGCCAAAAATATACTCCAATCGAGGCATCGAAAAATTAACCTTCGCAATGACAGTAATTGAGGTCATCGAACAATTAGGGGAACCAGAAAAAGCCCGTGAGGTTTATAGCGGCGAACTAGAACTACTCTACCAAAACACCATTTTTCGCTTTATTGGCGCGCGACTTGTGGAATGTACGCTGCCTGACTCGGGCCCCTTAATTATTGACGACATACCGGTGATAAACTTATTCGAATGGATGTCTGGACTAAGTGACGTAGTGGACCGAGCGCGTTTTAGGGTATCGCTCAATGCTGGCATCGCCTATGACTACACAGATCCCAACACGGGCTCTGTTACCATTTTTCAACCCGGCCATTGGGATGGCTTGCTTTAAGCTGCAAGATTTTGACTTGTAGCGTTTAAGCAAGCAACCCACAACCAAGTTTCAACTTAGCCGCAAATAGTCAGAATCAAACTGTCCACCGCTAAGAACTGCTAGCGATCAACACGCTTACAAACCGCAAGCAACTGTAGGTCAAGCTTTGAGACAATTGCGCACAGCAACCCCGCCACGTCATCGCTATAACTTCTCCGAGGGTTGAAACAAACAGTGCGTTTGTAAAATTATTTACACTTACGCCCCGACCCAGCCGAAAAACTATCTTCGCAAGATCTTCACAAAAAAAGAAATGGGAGCGAGCGCTATACGCAAAAGAACTGCTCAAAAGAACTGCACAAAACTACACAAAAGGGCGATACAAATGCAGCGGAACTCTGCGGCAAAACGACTGACCTCAACAATTGCCCACGCCATTTACAACTCACTGCTGCCAGATACATGCACGCTCTGTGAGCAAATACTGGCACCACCTCGGCCAGACCACCTATGCCCATATTGTCGACTAGCGCTGCCCTACAACCTCAACCCGTGCACCTCCTGCGGCATACCACTACAACAAACAACCTCGCGCCTTTGCGGCCCTTGCATAACTAAACCGCTGGTGGATCAAACAGTGGTGCCACTACTGCACGAAAAAGAAGCCGCCTATTTACTACATAAATTCAAATTTCAAAAAAATATCCGCGAAGGTCAGGCGCTTGCGCAAACAATGCTGCAAATGATTAACACCACTTACACTGCGGACAAGCCACTGCCCCAATGCCTAATCCCCACACCGATAGCTTGGCAACACCGACTACTACGAGGCTTCGATCACGCGCAAATATTGGCATCAATGCTCAGCCATGAGACCAAAATACCAGTTAAGACCAACCTGCTAAGGCGCAAGTACGGTCAGCCACAGCGGCAAAAAACCAGGGCTCAGCGACTGAAGTTGGCAAAAAACACCTACACACTCCGGCAACCCTACAAAGCAATAAACTTCCAGCATGTAGCCGTGGTAGATGACGTACTCACCACCGGCACAACGGCTCGACACATAGTGCAGCTACTGCGTAAGGCAGGCATCAAAAAGGTGGATTTATGGTGTGCCACTCGGGCGATCTAGTTTCCACCGAGGCAGCTCTGCTTTCACGGATCATGAGCTGATAAGCTGAGCGACAACATCAGTTAATGGTACGGAATAATCAAGCTGGCTGTTACAGTGCGCTCATGCAAGCAAATCTAAAAAGCACGGCACCCTACGATGCCCTTAGCCCAGATACTATTTTGGACGCCATAGAAAGCGTTGGCATTGAGCCTACTGGCAGCCTACTTGCATTGAACAGCTACGAAAACCGCGTATACCAAGTAGGTTTAGAAAGCGGCGAATTTGTTATTGCTAAGTTCTATAGGCCCAATCGCTGGACAGACGAGGCCATCGCAGAGGAACACGCTTACACACAAGGGTTGTTCGACGACGAAATATCTGTCGTACCGCCTATGCAAATCGACGGAACCACGGTGTTCAATCATGCAGGTTTTCGCTTTGCTATTTTCCGCCGCCAAGGCGGTCACGCACCAAACTTAGAAAATCAAGACGATCTAGAAGTACTCTCTAGAACCATCGCCAGACTCCACGCTGTAGGTGCGCAGCAAAAATTTAAACACCGCATCACACTTACCCATGACCACTTAGGCACCAATAGCAGAAACTTTTTGCTAGAAAACAATTTCCTGCCATTGGAAATGGAAGAGGCTTACGCATCGGTTACTGAGCATCTGCTCAAGCATATTGAGCCAATGATGAGCGAGATGGAAAAATTACCCTCCATCAGAATTCACGGCGACTGCCATATGGGCAACATTCTATGGCGAGGCGAAACACCGCACTTTGTAGATTTTGACGACTGCCTTATGGGGCCACCCATTCAAGACTTATGGATGCTGTTAAATGGCGACCGCGCAGAACAAACTGGGCAGCTGGCAACCATCTTGGACGCCTACAACGACTTTTATGATTTTGACGTGCGCACGTTAAAACTCATCGAGCCTTTGCGCACCCTACGCATCATGTATCACGCAGCATGGATTGCTCGGCGCTGGGAAGATCCAGCATTTCCGGTAGCCTTCCCTACCTTCGACTCGGTGAACTACTGGTCCTACCATGTACTGGCATTGCGTGAACAAATGTCAATGTTAGACGAACCGCCATTGATGTATCTGTAACATTCAATTTAGTTTTAGGCGCAATTTTATATCGACAAATATTTAGCCACCTGTTTGCGGATAGAGCAGCAAATCATACAAATGATCCAGCCTAAGCAGGCTTCTTAAACGATCCCCAGAGCCTTACGATTTTCCCATACGTTGGCATATTGTTGGAGCAAGTTGCTTTTTTCTTGTTCGCTGCAAGAAGCCAAATCTGCTTTCAGCGCAACCAGCGCTCTATCGGTACCGGTTCCTGCATCATCTTGGCCACCCGCCAAAATTTTTGCCGCGTAACGATGGGTAGGGAATATGCGGAAATTTGACACAATATCTTTGTCTAAACGCTCAGCCAATTGCTCAACGTCACCAACCTTGTCTATCGGGCGAGCAAAACTTAGGTGGACCCGCCCCTTATAACCCATCAATCCAAGAATCATACTTTGCAGATCTTCATGCTCAGACTTTTCGTATTCACCGTCCCGAGCAATGGCAACCAGCTCCTCAGCTTTTTTAGTACCGCAAGGGTCCACTTCATAAGAAACCGAGACGGGTACAATTTGCGCCTGCGCTAACAATGCAGATATTGGGGACTCTTCATCACGATAAGCAAGCAAGAGCATTTTTAGCAAAGCAGGGTCAGTTCTATCAAAACCATCTTTCGCACGGCCTTCGCGTTGAGCAATCCAAACCGAAACACCCTCATTAAGTGAGTGACGGATATAGCCACTGGTTCTGGTTAGCGCTCGATAATAAGCACGCATACCATCCACATCGCGCTCAACAATAAAGCTCTTATTCAGCCGCATTAAATCTGCGGCCAAGCTGTTGGAAAGCAAGTTATCCCCTACCGCCATGCGGCAGGTGTCGTGCCCTGCTTGCTGAATGAGATAATTAATCAGACTCGAATCCATCAAAATATCGCGGTGGTTAGAGATGAATAAATAGGGCTTATTTGGATCTAAACGCTCTAGACCGCTAACAGAAAGGTTATCAATTGAGCGTGCTACAACTTGGTCAAAATAGTGGGTCACCAACTTTTGACAATCTCGAATGGTCTTTAGGTTGCGGGTTTTATACAGCAGCAGTAGGCGCGTTAACGTCTGGCCAAGCACGTTGTCTGCCAAAAATTTAGGCATAGCCAATTCACTGGCAGCCACTGCCAGCTCGGGGGAATTCACCAAGCGCTGTATGACACTCGGCACTTCGTGATCAAGAAAAGGTCTTATCGAATCGTATTCAGACATCAGGGCGCCAGCAAAGGCCTCCAACAGCTTCGTGAAAGTGTGCCTATCATCTGCATTCAAGGAGGCTTAAGCAAGGACCATTCATAGCCCGCCAGCGCTAGCACCAGTTTACAAATGCACTCCCAGGGGCCTAGGGCGGTTCAAGCATTAAGGGGCAAACGGCTGCAGGGCGCTAAAGCAAATCCAAATGCCCATAAGCAATAAGATAAAAAATGCGCCGCGCTTCAAAACATCTTCACTGACCAACGGTGGAAAAGCCTTGCCCAGCCAAGCACCCAACAGCACCGCGGGCACACCCATTGCGGCATAGGTTAAAACCGTCTCAGTTAGACCACCTTGCACGCCCACCACCAAAGTGCGTGTAGACGTGGTCATAAAAAAACTGCTAAGCAAGGTGGCACGGATAACATTCACGGCGAGCGGCTGGCTGTAACCAAACCATCCCAGCACCGGCCCACTGGCCGAGAACATGCCGCCCAGAAGGCCCCCAAGCAAACCACTGACCCAGGCAAAAAAACCGCCGGAAACTTCTTTCATAGCGCGAGGTCGAATGGTCATGGCAAGACCGCCTACAGTAATAAAAATACCTAAGCACAACTCTAAGGTACGACTGTCCTCGGTATCTAAATAACCCAGCAACCAAAGGCCAATAAAAATACCCGGCAATTGTCCCAAGCCAATCCAAAACAATAATCGCCTGTGCACATGTTGCAGCTGGCCGCGCAAAGAAAACGTGGTATTTACAATGGTCATTAAACTGACGACTGCCGCCAGCGTTGGAATATCCAGCAGGCGCAGACCACCCACTACCGCCACAATAGTCATACCCATAGCAAAGCCCGCCACCGACTGGACGTAACTGCCAAATAGAATAACGAGAAGAAAAATGATGATTGATTGGATTTCCACCGCGTCAGTGTGCCACAGGAGTAGTGAGCGTAGGTGGACAATATGCGCCACTGGCAAGAGGGATTAGGCGAATAAATGGGTAGTAAATTTTAGGATAACCTTAGATTGAAAGCTGGCTTGGAAGCTGGCTTGGAAGCTGGATTGAAAGCTGAATCTAAATTCGGCCTAAAACTTGCTCCCACACTTAAACCTTCACTCTAATCTTCACTTAAACGCTCGCCTAAACTTCTACTTAAACCCGAACTAGCGCCAAAACTAGGCCGCATCTGGTAGGGTTATCCAAGCGTAAATTGGTAAGGTAATCCATGAACTTAGATCTAGAAAACAAAACGGCACTGGTCACCGGCAGCCACAGAGGCACCGGGCAAATTATCGCTCAAACCCTGCTGAGTGAGGGCGCACAAGTGCTCGTACATGGTATGACTATGAGCCAAGCCGAAGCGTCAGTAGAAGAACTCGGCGGCGGTATTGCGGTCAGTGGCGACATTGTCAGCCAAAGCGGCTGCCAAGAATTGCTGCAAGCTTGCGCAGATTATCCGGTAAATATCTTGATCAACAATTACGGCGCAGCTGACCCCAGCCGCTGGCAACCCAAAGGTGGCAGCAAAGACGCTGAAGAAGATCCGTGGATTGTTGCCTACCAAAAGAACGTACTGTCAGCCCAGCGCCTGATCGAGGGCATGTTGCCTAGCCTTATAGCCAATGGCTGGGGACGCATCATTAACCTTGGCACAGTGGGTTCAAGCAGCCCCAATTCGCGCAACCCCGGCTACTACTCAGCCAAAGGCGCACTGGCAACCATGACCGTGAGCCTCGCCAAGGAAGTAGCTGGCACAGGCTTACGCGTAAACCTAGTTTCTCCGGGCATGATCCTCACACCTGAGGTACAAGCAGGCTATATGCAACGCGGCCTAGAGCAGGGTTGGGGCAGTAACTGGGAGGAGATCGAAGCCCATGTGGCCAAAGACATTCCTATAAGACGCATTTCTCGGCGCGAAGAAGTAGCCGGATTAGTGGCCTTTTTATGTGGGCCTCAAGCCGATGCCATTCATGGCCAAAATATTAAAATGGAAGGCGGCCAACTCGGTCTGGTTTCCTAACCATTACCTTTAACCTTCATCCTTTATTAAAAGAAGCAGTTAGTTTAATGCAGCAAACTCAATTTCGCGTAGCCGGCGCAGCTCTGGCACTTATAGCCGTATTTACCTTAGACCTTAGCCAATCAACGGCGTTACACAAACTATGGCTGCCTATGATTTTGGCAATTGGCATTTACCTTATGACCTTTTCGGTCATGGCCGTGGTCGTATCTTGTGGCACCTTGGCGGCAATTCACCTAGACCTTAACTCAGCTTCTTGGGTGGAATCTCAGGCCTATCCACTTGTGGTTGGTGTGAGCGCACTCATCGCAGGGCGTATAGGACTACAGCGGTTTCGTAAGCGCATAGCAGACACCCATGAAGAACGCTGGGCCAATAGGCGTAACCAGGACGATTCAATAGACGATTCAAAGGACGATTCAAAAGACGACCCAGACCAATCTGACAACTCAGAACAGTCCGATCATTCTAACAACAAACCATAAGCGAGCCGCCCACTTTGGCCAATAACAGACCCGCCCAGTTCCAAGCCATTCTCTTTGACTTCGACGGCACGCTGGCACCCAATCTCGATTTGGTAGACATGCGACGCCAAATTGCAGCATTGGCAGCCGCCACTCAGACACCCGCAGATGTCTACGCGGACCTATATATTGTCGAAATTATCACTGCCACCAGTGCGTGGATGCGTGAGCAAAACCAACACAAGCAGGCGGATGAGTTTGCAGCCGCCAGCCATCAGCGCATTATTGATATAGAAATAGCTGCGGCAAAAAACACCAACCTTTTTCCCCAGGCGCGAAGCAAACTCACAGCCCTACGCGAGCAGAACATAAAGCTAGGCATTGTCACGCGTAACTGCCGAGCTGCTGTGCTACAGATGTTTCCCGACCTAGATGACTATATAGATGCCTTGCATGCTAGAGATGACACAGTGCATTTAAAGCCAGACGTGCGTCACTTACAGGTCAATCTAGACGCGCTGAATTGCTCAGCCCAGCACAGTGCAATGGTCGGAGACGGTGGGCTAGATATGCAGGCCGGTAAAGATTTGAACATGTATTGTATTGGCGTACTCAGCGGCAGTAACGACGCACAAGCACTCCTCGACGCTGGGGCGAATGAAGTTTTGCAGGACTATCGAGAAATTTAGCCCAAGCAAATTAAAGTATCTATTAACAGCCGGCGCAAATTATCAGCTGGCGCAGATAACCAAATAGACAACCGGTAAGAGAGCAGCGACGCCAAAGGTTGGCATATCACTCTGCAAAGTCCAGAATGAAGATAAGATCAAACTGGTGAAAGCTTATGCACAAGGTCACGCTAGCGAGAAACGAAATCAGCCCATTACTGGACCGGCTTATTTTACAGTTGGAGGCAGAAGGCAGATTAACCCAGCGAGCGCACTTTCGGCGCATTCAGCGGCGCATTGAAGTAGCCCATAATGAATGGGACTTAACGCCGCCCATCATTGATCTTTCATCCGCAAGCGCAATGGGCTTCAAGTTTTCTTCCACCGCCGATGCATTGGTCGCCCGCATATTAGACAAAACCAAGGTATTAGTAGATGCGCTAACTGGCGAATCTCTGATCCGGCATTAAATCGGGCTGGCGCTCATCGCAGAACTAATTCTAGAACCGGCGCCGGCTCAAAAACCCAAAACCCAAAACCCAAAACCGAACAAAACACAAAAAAAAGGATCTTCAATGCCCGCCACCATCACCGACATATTTCGCTATCCAGTAAAAAGCATGAAGGGCCACGCGCTATCTAGCGCGCTAATGACTAAGCGCGGCATACCCGGTGACCGTGCATGGGCCCTTAAAGATGAAGAGCGCGGCGGCATTAAGGGCGGCAAACGCTTCCCCCAGCTATTATCAATGACACCAGTATTTGCCAGCGAACCCAATGAGCAAAACATCTCGCCCAATGTCAGCATCACTTTAGCAAACGGCCAAGTTGTCACCTCATCCGATAAAGATATAAACGCCGTACTCTCCGAGGCCGTGGGTTCCCCAGTCAGCCTGTGGCCAATACTGCCGGAAGATCAGTTGGAACATTATCTGCGTCCACCCATGGACGAAAATGTTGATGTAGAAGCTTACTACCGAGAAATTTTTGCACGCAACCCAGACGAGCCTTTGCCAGATGTATCTTTATTTCCCGAGGAAGTGCTGAAATACGAGTCTCCCCCCGGCAGCTATTTTGACGCATTCCCCATATTGGTTATGAGCAAGGCAAGCTTAATTCACTTAAACGAAGTAGCGGCCGCCGCAGGCGGTCAATCAAACTTCGACGTCAGACGTTTTCGACCGAATATCCTGTTAGATATCGACGCAAGCGGGTTTCCAGAAAACCAGTGGATGGGCAGACGCGCAAAAATTGGCAGCGCCGTGATTAAATTTGAAATGCCTTGCCCACGATGTGTCATCACCACCCACGGTTTTGAAGACCTGCCCAAAGACCCCAAAATAATGCGTCACTTGGTAAAAGAAAATGGCGGCAACTTAGGCGCCTATGTGAGCATAGAAACACCCGGCACCTTTGCCCAGGGCGACGTTATAGAATTACTGGACTAAGGCCGTTCTGCAAAAGCGTCCTGGCACGAGCCAGCGCTGAAAAAGACCAAACAGCAGAAGAGGCAACCGGCCAAACAGACATGAAAGGCTAACAAACGGCCCATAAAAAAGGCGTCCTAAAGGACGCCTTTTTTACTTAGCTCAAACCTCCACAGAGGCTCTGCCAGTTTAGTTGCTGCCAGTAGGCACTTCACTAAATGGCATACCCTTATCCATACGAGGTTCTTGAGGCATGCCCAACACGCGTTCCGCGATAATGTTGGCCATAATCTCATCAGTACCGCCGGCAATACGTAAGCCAGGCGCACCCATATAGTTCATTTGAATAATGCCGGCTTCTTTGGACATTTCGTCGTCCCAAATAGCACCGCTCATTTCTAAGAGATCCATGCAGAAAGAGGCCATTTCTTGGTTCTTCGGTGCACCCACCAACTTACCAATGGAGTTTTCTGGTCCAGGAATCTCGCCACGAGAAATCG
>OJIR01000052.1_pt1 | contig 39194 bp, 33 predicted proteins | sample 1595711 | NCBI WGS metagenome assembly OJIR01 (sample SAMN05416846, study PRJEB24817) | seawater metagenome | isolation source: Sea water | place: Canada:Atlantic | collected 2013-07
TAGATAAAGTGCGCAGAAATAAGATAATCGAAGAAATCGAAAACAGTCAGATGAACGAGATTCCTGAGTTTAGCCCAGGTGACACGGTTAGTGTTCAGGTGTTGGTTAAAGAGGGTACTCGTGAGCGCCTACAGGCCTATGAAGGCGTTGTAATTGGCATCAAAAAGCGCGGACTCAACTCTGCATTTATAGTACGTAAGATCTCTCACGGTGTAGGTGTGGAAAGAACTTTCCAAACACACAGCCCTTTGATCAAAGGCATTGAAGTAAAGCGCCGTGGTGATGTTCGCCAAGCGAAACTTTACTACTTGCGTGAGCTATCTGGTCGTTCAGCACGTATTAAAGAAAAAGTTAAGACCAAGTAAAGGTCTTAGTTGCAAGGCCCCAGTGGTTGCGAGCTTTATAGCTGGTAGCCTATCGGGGTTTGCTTGTCTGGCCTCAGTGTCCGACACTCCCGCAATACTCCGCGCCTTCTGCGTAGGAGCTGGTAGCTATCTCTAAGTATTACCCCCTGCATCGCGCTCCTTTTTTGTGCAATTTTTGCCAACGTTTCTAATGATGTACCGTTAACATTATTTTCGCTACCCTTTGGCTCGTTCAACAGAGCTTTGATCTAGCTTCGCCTAAGCTAGAGCCCATGCCAATTAAAAGGATTTCTTTTGTCCAAACAGGGGCCTGTAAAAAACCAAACAGACATAGGCGGGTACTTGGATACGCTGTGGCTAGAGCGTGGCTTAAGTGAAAATACGCTTATGGCCTACCGTCGTGATTTGCTGATGACTGCCGATTGGCTAGACAAGCAAAGTGAGGGTCAAATGGTCCTGATGCAGGCTGACAATGAGGCGCTTATTGAGTTTATGGTGCAACGCAAAAATGCCGGTGTCAGCGATAGAAGCGCCGCGCGTTGGCTCAGCACTCTGCGCGGCTTCTATCGTTACATGATTTTTAATCAACGCCTTGTCGATGATCCAACGCAAAAGTTAGAGCACCCTAAACTAGGCCGGTCTTTACCCAGTTCTTTGTCGTCACAGCAGGTAGAGGCGTTACTTGCTGCGCCCGATGTTTCCACAGCTATTGGTTTGCGCGATAGGACAATGCTCGAGGTGTTGTATGCCAGTGGACTGCGCATTACAGAATTAGTGACGCTAGAGCTAGCTAACGTGAATCAGCGGCAGGGTGTGGTCAGAGTCGTGGGTAAGGGCAATAAGGAGCGTTTGGTGCCGACTGGTGAGACCGCTCTAGATTGGCTCAGTCGGTATTTGCGCGATGCTCGTTTAAGTCTCTTGCCTGCAGGAGGTAGTGTCCTATTTCCAAGTCGGCTGGGTAGGGTGATGACGCGGCAGACTTTTTGGCACGCCATTAAAAAGTATGCGATGCAGGCGGGTATAAAGAAAAACATCTCACCTCACACATTACGCCATGCATTTGCCACACATCTTGTGGATAATGGCGCAGACTTGCGGGCAGTGCAGATGATGTTGGGCCATAGTGACCTTTCTACCACGCAAATTTACACCCACGTTGCCCAGCAACGACTTAAAGAGCTGGTACAAGAGCATCATCCGCGAGGGTGATTTTGACGAAAAATCTGACGTGTGCGATGTCAATACAGGTCAGATTACAGTGAGTTTAAGAGAACTTGGTTTATAAAAGGAGTGCAGCAGTCATGGGTTTAAAAGCATTTTTTGGATCTTTTGCGAGTAAAAGACAACGTCAGTCATCGTTGTCGATGTGCATCGGTCTGACTCTGATCATGCAGGCAAGCTATAGCACAGGTGCAGAATCTAACCCTGTTCTTGATCTGCCCAAAGGCAGCGAAGTTGCGGTCGCTCGCTTATTAGAACTGCGCCCTGAGATCCCAATTATTAGCGTTTACCCAGTTAGCGTGGACGGTATGTTTGGTATTGACCTGCCTGGTGGAACAACGCTATTTGTGACCGAAGATGGCAAGCATCTTTTTGCGGGCGAATTGTTTGCAATGGGCGAACAATTAGTCAGTTTGTCTGAGCAGCGTCGAAGCAGCGAACGCGTAAATTTAATGGCCCAAGTTGCAAGTAAAGACATGGTCATTTTTCCGGCCAAGGGTAAGACCTTAGATTACGTGCATATTTTTACTGACGTAGACTGTGGTTATTGCAGAAAGTTGCACGGTGAGATCGCAGATTACTCTGAGTTAGGTATAGAGGTGCGTTACTTGGCATACCCACGAATGGGTATAGATAGTGAGACACGTGAAAAGATGTCGGCTGTATGGTGTTCTGCTGACCGTAAGAGGGCGTTAACTAAGGCGAAGTTAGGCCTAGAAGTAGCCGCCGACAAATGTGCTGATCCAGTTGTAGAGCAATTTCAGCTGGGGCGTTTAGTTGGTGTAAGCGGTACGCCAGCTATTGTCACATCAGACGGGCGTTTGTTGCCCGGCTATCTACCAGCTGCTGACTTGCTGGCACGTTTAGAACAATAAACTTTGGGCGTGTGCTGGCGCCGAACGTGCGTTGGTAGGCTCGATCAAAAACTCCGGAAAAAATAAGTGAACAAACTTCGAATAGGTATCGCAGGTCTAGGCACTGTGGCGCAGGGCGTACTTCAGCTTGTAAAAACCAATGGCAGCCTCATGTCGCGTCGCACCGGGGTTGAACTCATTGTGCAGCGTATTGCCAGCCGTAGCGCCAAGCCTGGTGTAGATTTGCTTGGCGCAGTGTTTAGTACAGATGTACACGACCTGGTAGCTGACCCAGACGTAGATGTGATTTTAGAATTGATAGGCGGCGAAGGTTTAGCTAAAGACCTCATAGAGAGCGCACTTGCAGCAAACAAGCCGGTTGTTACGGCTAATAAAGCGGTGATAGCCGGTTATGGGGATCAACTGTTGGCTCAGGGCAATGCGCCATTACGCTTTGAGGCTGCAGTAGCCGGCGCTATTCCAATTATTCAGTCGTTGAACCAAGGCCTTGCGGCTAATCGTATAGACGCTATATACGGCATTATTAACGGCACCTGTAACTACATGCTTACAGTGATGGAAGAAGAGGGGCTAGCATTCGATCAGGTGTTGTCTCAAGCACAGGAATTAGGTTATGCCGAGGCAGACCCAGCATTTGATATTGATGGTATAGATGCAGCGCACAAGTTGACCATTCTGGCTGCATTGGGTTTTGGCACGTCTTATGATTTTTCTGCCCTTTACGTTGAAGGTATTACGCAAATTACTGCCGAAGATATTCAATACGCCAAAGAGCTGGGCTTTAAGATTAAGCACTTAGGTATTGCTATGCATACCGATGCGGGCTTAGAAACTCGAGTACATCCAGCATTAGTGCCCAGCACGGCGCTGCTAGCCAGTGTTAACGGTGTTATGAACGCAGTTCAGGTGGTCAGTGATGCCGCGGGGGAGACACTATTTAGTGGCCCTGGCGCCGGTGGCGCGGCAACTGCATCTGCGGTTTTGGCAGATGTACTCTCTCTGGGAACATCAGGTTTAATAGGTTCAGCACGCGCATTAGAATCTAAAGGCCGCTCGCTAAATCAAGCCCAAGCAGCGGGCACTGCACCTGCAATGCACCGTTTAGCAATGGATGATATCCGCAGTGCCTGTTACCTACGTATTCCTACTGTTGATCGTCCTGGCGTTTTTGCTCAGGTTGCCAGTGCTTTATCCGCCCATAGCATTAGTATTGAAGCGGTGATTCAAAAAGAACAACCTTTAGAGGATGCCTCGGTGTCCATCGTGATACTGACAGATGTTGTGGTTGAGTCAGTAGTTAACGCGGCCCTCACAGAACTTGCGGCACTAGACACTGTAGTGGGCAAGATTACCCGTATACGAGTCGCGCCCACCCATTAAGAGTTAAGGCCACTATGCAGATTTTGGTCAGGAAAGTACCCCCTGCGGGCGTTGGTGTAGAGCATCCATTATTGGATAGAATTTACGCATCCCGTGGTATCAGTGAAGTTGCGGAAATGGACCGCAAACTTAGTACATTGCTTTCACCCGCTGAGCTTCCCGATATTGGCAAGGCAGCTATACGGCTCGCAGACGCGGTGCAAAAGCAAGAAAAAATAATGATCGTTGGTGATTTTGACGCCGACGGCGCCACATCAGTCGCGCTCTGCATGTTAGCGTTGAAATCCTTTGGTGCCAAACACGTGGACTTTTTGGTACCCAACCGTTTTGATTTTGGCTACGGCTTGTCTCCTGAAATAGTTCAATTAGCGCAAACCAAGAATCCTGATTTGATTATGACAGTGGATAATGGCGTGGCCAGCATTGCTGGCGTGGCCGAGGCTAATGCTGCCAACATTGATGTCATTATCACGGACCATCACTTACCCGGCGAGGTGCTACCCGACGCCGTCGCATTGGTTAACCCTAACCTCAATGATTCTGTTTTTCCGAGTAAATCTATGGCAGGCGTTGGTGTGGCCTACTATGTGCTGAGCTGGCTAAGGCAAGAACTGCGCGCCCGAGATTGGTTTCAGCAGACCCAGCGTAAGGAGCCAAATTTGGCGCAGTACTTAGATCTGGTAGCGCTGGGCACAGTGGCTGATGTGGTGCCTCTAGATCGCAACAATAGGGTCCTTGTTCACAACGGCTTGCTGCGTATGCAGCGCGGTATGACACGCCCAGGAATCAAAGCGCTGGCTCAGGTAGGTAAGCGCGATTTGACAACAATCTCCGCGCAAGACCTTGGTTTCGCTATTGGCCCGCGACTTAACGCAGCAGGGCGCTTGGAAGATATGAGTGTGGGTATCCGGTGTCTAATGACACAGGACGATGCGGAAGCTAAACGCCTAGCGGGAAGTTTGGATGAATTGAATCAAACTCGGCGTTACCTCCAGCAAGATATGGTGGCAGATGCGGAACTTATTGTGTCGCAGTTTAAGGTTGGTGAGCAGACAACAGGATTATCCGTTTACCATGAAAACTTCCATCAGGGCGTTGTTGGCATTGTCGCCGGGCGGCTGCGGGAGAAATTTCATCGTCCCGCCATAGTTTTTGCAGATGCCGGTGGTGCAGCGCCAGATGAACTAAAGGGTTCAGCGAGAAGTATTGATGGCGTGAACATACGCGATGTTTTAGACAGTATTGCCACACGCTATCCCGGCTTACTAATCAAGTTTGGTGGCCATGCCATGGCGGCAGGTTTAAGTATTAAAAAAGTCCATCTGCCACGCTTCCATAAGGTTTTTGATAAAGCGGTAGCCGAAGTGGTCACCGAGGACATGCTGAGTGCAAGTTTGCTCACTGACGGTTCGCTTGCGGGAGAGGACCTTAACCTGCAAACCGTTGAACTGCTGGCCAGTGCTGGTCCTTGGGGTAGTGGTTTTGCGGAACCGCTTTTTTCGGGTGAATTCGCTTTGATTAGTCAGCGGGTAGTGGGCGACACCCACTTGAAGTTGGTGGTCAAACACGGTGACCGAGTTATTGATTGCATCGCATTTTCCCAGCCCATGCTCAGTGGCAGTCCAGCCAATGTGCTTATGGTTTATAAGTTAGCCGTCAATGACTACGCAGGTTCCCGAACATTGCAGCTGATGGTGGAGTACATAGAGGCTTTGCCTTAGAATTGATTCGCCCAAATTTGCTTTAAATGATCAATATTTGAAGCCTTTTTTCTTTGCTCCAGAAATTGCCGGTAAGTCACAGTAAATATGCCTGAAATCACATCCGTACGAGAACACATTAAAGATTTGCAAGAGCGCGACTCCGCACTTCGGGGGTACCTTTGACTTTGCTGAGAAGCAGGAGCGTTTGCAGGAAGTTGAGCTAGAGCTAGCCGATGGTGATGTTTGGAGTAACCCCGAGCGCGCTCAGCAGTTAGGTCGAGAACGGGCTGATCTTGAGCAAATCGTGAGCTTACTCAGTTCTTTAGGTACATCCTTGTCTGAACTGCGTGAATTGGCTGAGATGGCCAGTGACGAAAACGATGAAGAGGCACTTAACGATGTCTCTAGTGAACTCACAGGTTTAGAGGGCAGCCTAGCTACGCTAGAATTTCACCGGATGTTCCAAGGTGAAATGGATAGCGCTAACACTTACCTAGAAATCCAAGCTGGCTCTGGTGGTACCGAAGCCCAAGACTGGGCAGATATGTTGTTGCGCATGTACCTACGCTGGGCAGAAAAGCGCGGCTTCGCGGTCTCGGTAACAGAGTTATCACCAGGCGACATTGCAGGTATTAAGAGCGCCACGATTTTTGTCAGTGGGGCGTATGCCTATGGCTGGTTGCGTACAGAAACAGGCGTCCACCGCTTAGTTCGAAAGTCACCCTTTGACTCAGGTAGCCGCCGGCACACCTCCTTTGCATCGGTTTTTGTCTCGGCAGAAATCGACGATGATATTGAAATCGACATTAACCCTGCAGATGTGCGAGTAGACACCTATAGGGCCAGTGGCGCGGGTGGACAGCATGTAAACCGCACTGACTCCGCGGTACGTTTGACCCACTTGCCCACGAATACGGTCGTACAGTGTCAGAGCGAGCGCTCCCAGCACCAAAATAAAGACAATGCTTATAAACAGCTGCGGGCAAAGCTCTATGAGTTAGAGTTGCAAACACGTCGCTCGGAACAACAATTGATTGAAGATTCTAAAGCCGATATTGGTTGGGGCAGTCAGATAAGATCTTATGTACTAGATCAATCTCGAGTAAAAGACTTGCGTACGCAGATTGAGCGAACAGATCCCAATGCCGTATTAGATGGTGACTTGGATGGATTCATTGAAGCTAGCCTTAAGGCAGGTCTTTAGACCAGCTATGCGTGTTGCGAAGGCATTTGTTACGCCCCCAAAGGCAGTCGACCGTGCAGTTGAATAGGGACGTGTCCCGATAGCTGCTCGATAATAGACACGAGCGCGCAAGGGCAGAAGTACAGTATTACAAAACCAGTAGCCAATTATGGCTATAAACGTGAGTAGAAAAAGATGAGCGAAGAACGAGATATTATTGCCAATCGTAAAGCCAAAATGGAAGGCTGGCGCGCGGATACCGGTATTTATCCCAATGACTTTCGTCGCCAAGATTTAGCCGCAGAACTACATCAGCGCGCCAAAGATTTTGATAAGCCGCAGTTGGTGGAAGAGGCTATAGAAACTGCCATCGCTGGTCGGATTATGCTGCGTCGCGTAATGGGCAAGGCCAGTTTTTTAACTATCCAAGACAGTTCGGGTCAAATGCAATGCTACTTGACCAAAAATGATCTTGCTGAGGAAGTTTACGAGGCATTTAACAAGTACTGGGAAATGGGCGACATTGTCGGTATTCGCGGCATTCTTATGCGCACCAATAAAGGCGAACTCACAGTACACGCAAAAGAAATTGTATTGTTGAATAAGACCCAGTTACCGTTGCCAGAAAAGTTCCATGGGGTCACCGACCAAGAAATTCGTTACCGCCAACGTTATCTAGATCTCATTGTTAATGAAGACAGTCGCAGCGTATTCCGTACGCGCTCTTTGGTCATGCAAAAAATACGTGAGTACTTCACTAAACTAGATTACTTGGAAGTAGAAACACCAATGATGCACAGTATCCCGGGCGGTGCTACAGCACGGCCGTTTACTACTCATCACAATGCTTTAGATATGCCACTGTTTTTGCGCGTTGCTCCAGAGCTTTATCTAAAGAGGCTTGTGGTGGGCGGCTTTGAACGCGTTTTTGAAATCAATAGAAATTTCCGTAACGAAGGGCTGTCTACCAGACACAACCCTGAATTTACTATGCTTGAGTTTTATCAAGCCTATGCCGACTACGAAGATTTAATGACCCTCACAGATGACCTGTTAGCGAGCCTTGCGCGCGATGCGTTGGGTTCTACTGCGTTTAACTATCAAGGCATTGATCTAGATTTTGCAAACGCGCCACTGCGTATCAGTATGGCTGAATCTCTTGCTAGATTTGGTGGCGTGCCCGAAGCGTCTGTTGCCGATGTAGACCATCTGCGCGGCGTGCTTAAAACCAAGGGAAGCGCTGCTGAGGATCATTGGGGTTTAGGTAGGCTGCAAATGGAAGTATTTGAGGCACAAGTAGAAGGGCGTCTCGAGCAGCCAACCTATATTACCGAATACCCGGCTGAGGTTTCGCCACTGGCGCGCCGCAATGATAAAAATCCAGATATTACCGACCGCTTTGAACTTTTTATTGGCGGTCGTGAATATGCTAACGGGTTTTCAGAGTTGAATGACCCGGTGGATCAAGCTGCTAGGTTCAGAGCGCAAGCAGATCTTAAATCCCAAGGCGATGATGAAGCGATGCATTTTGATCAGGACTACATAACCGCTCTCGAATATGGTTTGCCACCAACGGCTGGCGAAGGTGTTGGTATAGACCGATTGGTGATGTTGCTGACTAATGCACCATCCATTCGTGATGTATTATTGTTCCCATTGATGCGTCATCAATAGGATTGCATCCCTAGCGGCGCTGAAATAGTCACAGGGGGCTTATGATGAATCAACGAGTCAATTTACATGCCTCTTGGCAGGCTCTGCTCAAAGATCAGTTTGAGCTAACGTACATGCAGTCGCTGCGGCAATTCTTACTGGAAGAAAAACGTCTAGGCAAACAGATATACCCTCCGGGGAATCGGATTTTTGCGGCGTTAGATGCGGTTCCCGTAGATAAAGTGCGGGTGGTCATCATAGGTCAAGATCCTTATCACGGCCCAGCTCAAGCCCATGGTTTGAGTTTTTCGGTGCCTAACGGTATGTCTATACCCCCATCTTTACGTAATGTCCTAAAAGAAATAGATGCCGACGTTGGTTTGGCTGAGCCGTTACAGGCAAATTGTGGTGATCTTTCCTCGTGGGCCGAGCAGGGCGTATTGTTGCTTAACAGCGTGCTCACCGTTGAGCAGGCTCAGGCGGCTTCTCACCAAGGAAAGGGCTGGGAGCAGTTCACGGACGTGCTTGTCAGTAGGCTGGCTGCACAACGCCAAGGTTTGGTGTTTTTGCTTTGGGGAGCCTATGCGCAAAAGAAAGGCAAGCTTGTAGATGCCCAGCGCCATCACTTGCTTTTGGCCCCGCATCCTTCACCGCTATCAGCTCACCGCGGCTTTTTGGGGTGCAAACATTTTTCTCAAACCAATAAAATATTAGCCGCTCAAGGTTTGCCAATTATAGATTGGTCACAATCCAATGTGCCCGGTGAAACTGCAAACAACGAATAGGTGAATTACTAATGACCGTAAATACACAAACCACTCCTAACTCAACAACGGCTGAAGTGATCATAAGTGAATTCAAAACTTCTGGCGCGATGCTTATTGGTCATGCCCATCTAAATATGGTCTCCAGTTTGAATGCGCTGACGTTAGATGCGGTAAGAGCGCTAACCGTCGCTGTTTCACAGTGGTCTGCTAGAGAGGACATTGCTGGTGTGCTAATAACAGGTGAGGGTGAAAAAGCCTTTTGCGCTGGTGGTGATGTGCAAGCCTTGTATAGGGCCGCGGTAGCAAATCGTTATGCAGGTGAGCTGGTTGACCGTTATCCATTTGAATTTTTTGCTGAAGAATATCGTCTGGACCATTTGTTACACACGTTCAATAAGCCTGTTATTACCTTGGGTCATGGCATAGTTATGGGCGGTGGTTATGGCCTCTTTGCGGCTTCTGGTTATCGCGTGTTAACCCAACGTAGCAAGTTGGCTTTTCCAGAAATCACCATTGGTTTGTTTCCTGATGCAGGTGGCAGTTGGGTGCTGAAAAACTTACCTCGACCAATCGCATTGTTTCTTGGCTTAACTGGTAGTCAATTAAATGCAACGGATGCGTTAGCACTGAATATTGGCACCCATATGATTGATCATGAGCAAAGGCAAATGTTTGTTGATGGCTTGGCGTCTATTACCTGGAGTGAAGACGACGGTGGCAACAGGGCGTTACTTGATGCGTATCTGATTAGTTGTAACTATCAAGGTCAGCGTCCGGAGTCTGAATTGTCTGTCTTTGATCCGGCGTCAGTCGAGTTAGGTAGTCTAAGCCATTGCGTTACCAGTATTGTTGCTATGCAGGGCAAGTCAGCGTGGATTGATCGTGGAATCGGTAACCTGCAGAAAGGCTGCCCAGTAACGGCAGGCATCATTTTTGAGCAAATGCACCGGGTGCAAACTATGACTTTGGCAGAAAGCTTTCGTATGGAGTTGGCGGTAGCCACCCACTGTCTGCAATGGCCAGATTTTGAAGAGGGCGTACGTGCTCTGCTAATTGATAAAGACGGTGCGCCAAAGTGGACCGTGAGCAGTGTCGATGAATTGTCTAAAGAATACATTGAAGCGCATTTTGATGAAGCGTTTGCCGGCCTTTGGCCGAGCAACCCTCTGCAAGACCTCGTTTGAGTACTAGACTGGTGGAAGCCTATTGAAAAACAGTTGCAAGGCGCTCAATGTGAATGCGCTAGGCGCTAGGCGCTAGGCGCCAGGTGGTAGGTTAATTGGGGCTGTCTTCAGTCTTGCGGGTCACCCAAAGACCGTAGCCCGAGGCCAGGTCGCCAGAGCCCGCTTGAGAGGAAGCTGCGGCGCTTACGTACAATACGTCGCCTTTGATGCCTTCCAGGTTTTGCCAAGTATCGCCAATAGCTGGCGCTAACCCCTGCCATTGGAATTGGCCAAGCTGCTTCTTTACGGCACCTCTAAACTGCGCCCGTGCTACTATTTCCTGCCCCAGATAACAGCCTTTGTCGAAATCTACAGCCCCATGTACGTGCAGATCCAGCATTTGCGGTAAGAATTTCTGGCTTAAGGTTTTGTTTATAAATACCATGCCGCCCTCCGCCATAAGCTCGCTGAATGTCAGCGAGACGTCTTTTTGCTCGGGTGTTGGATCTTGATCGTTAGCAATTGACCAATGCGCTAAAAAGTTTCTTGCAGAGTCTTCGCTGTTCTCAACATTTACCGGCGTTGCAAGGGTGTCAAAGGCGCATTTTGCAAACATTGCGTAGGGCTTCAGGAAAGTTATGACGTCTTCTGCCAAGGACCTGTGCACAATTAGCCCAACACCATCTGCCAATTCTAAGGCCCAACCGTTGGCTAAAACTCTGCCCTTAAGCGTACACAACGCCATGGGTGTAGGCAGACTGCTGTTAATTCTCGCGCTGTCACAGGTCAAATAGCCTTGCAGAAAATCTTTGACGGCAAAGCCCTTGAGGGTGATCATTCTCGCTTCCAGCCAGTTCTCCACAGAGTAGTCCCTTTCTTACAAACCGTATGGTTTTAGACTGCCTTAAGGCGAGCTATAAAAGCAATAACCTAGGCATCGTAGTTATGAGTGCAACAGATCTTAAACAAATTTACTGGCGTAGTCGCCGCGGCATGCTCGAAATCGAGGCAAAACTTGTGCCGTTTATTCGAGATCACTTCCGCGATTTAAGCAGCGAGGAGCAAAAAATTTATGAAGCGATGTTGGATCTAGAAGATTGGGAGATCTTTGATTGGTTACAAGGCCGAGAAATACCCGAGGACCCAAAGGTGCGCGCGCTTGTAGAGAAAATCATCGCCTGCAAGTCAACACTCTAGGTCAAGCAGGAGGGGGGACGCTTCTTGAAGGTTCGCCTCAAGGGCAAATCTGTTTAACGATTCGCTCAGGTGTTCTTCGCCGAATCTGTAATTGCATCGGCTGCAGTATATTTCTTTACGCCGGTGCAATGCTCTTAGGCCTGACTGGGGTTGGGTTATTTGCCATGGTCAGTCACCGTTATCTAGAGCAGGCAATTTTTCGCCAATGCTTGCATGTGCACTTGCCCGGTAGGTTCGATGGTCCAACTCATTCGCTACATCAATTCATTTTAGATGAATCCGTGCAGGTGCAAAGCTGGCAACTTAACTGGGCGTTATGTCTATGCTTTAGCAAGCAAACACCTCAATGGGTGTTTGCTGACGAAGTGGATGCTGGCACCTTTGCTGCATTGAAGCGGCTGGTTAAAATCACCAACGGTTAGTCTGTCGAGGCTGGCAAAACTAGCGGTTTGAGAGGGCCATATTCTACGGAGTTGGCTAATCGCCAGCGGCGAACAAAATGCAATAGAGCCGGGCGGCGGGTCTGTTTCATTCAGATACCTAAACCGAGGTTTTAATCATATCCAATTGGTCTGTGCTACCTGGAAACAATATGGTGTCCGTTGTATTCACAGTTTGCTCCGGGTGATCTAAGTTGAAGTTGAGGCCACGACTTTCTTTGCGCTTCAGGGCCGAGCGAACTATGAGATCTGCTACATGCAATAAATTTCGCAGTTCAATAAGATCGTTAGTTACGCGATAGTTGGCGTAGTATTCGTGAATTTCTTGCTTCAATAATTCAATGCGCCGCTGTGCGCGCTGGAGGCGCTTGTCCGTTCTGACAATGCCCACGTAGTCCCACATGAAACGTCGCAACTCTTCCCAATTGTGCGCAATGATGATCGATTCATCAGAATCTGTGACTTGAGATTCATCCCATTTTGGAATGTATGGCACTGTTTGAGGCCTGTCCAATTGAGAGATGATCTTCTTTGCAGCATTTTCCCCATACACCAGACATTCAAGCAGTGAGTTGCTTGCAAGTCGATTTGCTCCATGCAGGCCAGTGCAGCTGACCTCGCCAATTGCGTAAAGGTTGGCTAAATCTGTGCGGCCATGTTCGTCAACTACCACGCCGCCACAGGTGTAGTGGGCGGCAGGAACTACGGGTATGGGTTCTTTAGAAATATCTATACCCAGCTCAGAACACTTTTGCGCAATATTTGGAAAGTGGTGTTGAATGAAGTCTTGGGACCGGTGGCTAATGTCTAGATACACGCAGTCTGCGCCAATACGCTTCATTTCGTGATCAATAGCACGGGCGACAATATCTCTTGGCGCAAGCTCTGCGCGATCATCAAATTTCTGCATAAAGCGCTCACCATTAGGTAGTCGCAGCACGCCGCCTTCTCCCCGTACCGCCTCTGAGATCAAGAAAGACCCCGCGTGAGGGTGATAAAGGCAAGTAGGGTGGAATTGATTGAATTCCATATTCGCAACTCGACATCCTGCCCGCCAAGCCATAGCGATGCCGTCGCCAGTAGAGCCGTCCGGATTACTGGTATATAGGTAAACTTTGCTCGCGCCACCGGTAGCAAGAATGACAAAACGAGATTGGAATACTTCAACGCGACCACTGCCGAGGTTAAGCACGTAGGCGCCTGCACAGCGGCTGGGATTACGACCCAGTTTAGACAAGTTAATTAGGTCAATGGCAACGCGGTCATTGAAAAGTTGGATGTTGGGGTGGTCAAGGGCGCGGTCGGTGAGGGTCTGTGTGATGGCTTTGCCCGTGGCGTCAGCAACATGGATGACCCGGCGATGCGAGTGGCCGCCCTCGCGGGTCAAATGCAGGGCGTTGTTTTCAACATCGAAATCTACACCCCATTCAGCCAATTGGTTAATTGCTCTGGGTGCACCCTGTACTACGTCACGGACGACGTTTGCATCACAAAGCCCGGCGCCCGCGTCCAATGTGTCTCTTACATGGGCGTCAAAGCTGTCTTCAGGATCAGTTACTGAGGCGACGCCGCCTTGTGCCCAATGCGAAGATCCGCTGGTGATATCACCCTTACATAGGACGGTGACCCGTGCGTGCTCGGCCAGTAGTAAGGCGGTGGTCAGCCCGGCGGCACCGCCGCCGATCACTAGAATGTCAGTATTAAATCTTTGCGACATTGAATTTAACGTGTTGAATTAAAAGTAGAGTATAGCTGTCTCCAGAGCATTAGAATATCTGCATAATAAGAGATTGCCGCAGCAGTTCGCCTCTGCGCGCATGTAGCCAGTCTAGAGTCTGCTAAGGCCTTGCTTAAACCCAAAAGCGCCCGCCTAGCTTCATGTAGCGAACTAGATATTTGCGCAGCCCAATTATTAACGCTGTGCACGCTCTAGCCCTTGCTACTTTGGGTTGATTTTGGGTTAATCCACACATGATCAAAAAACAAGTTCTAGTTTCTAGCCAGCAAGGGTCAATTCGGCTTTACGCCACTGAAAATCCTTGCGCAAAGTGCCCCAGCGGTTGCGCCGCGGTTGCTAGTCCGCCTTTGGACGGCCTGCAGACTATCGACTTTGTGTGGCCATCTGCCCATTTGAATGTAGTGGCGTTTTGTCTTTTTGGTCTGCCACTGATCCTTCTCACTGGAGCAGTTTGGTTTATGGACGGCTATGCGGCGCAGAGTGCTTCTATTTCTTTAGGCCAGGGTGGGTCAGTTATCGCGCTGGCAGTTGCTCTAGGAATGCTTTTTGGAGGGCGTTTAGCTCGCAACAAAAGCCATTCACTCCTACTAGCCTTGAAAGAAGCCATAGCCATACCCACTATTTCAGACAGCGAGCACGATTCTTTCAAGAAACCCGTGTAATCGCATAATTTCTCTCGGCAGCCATGAGTAAGATCATGGGGCATAGATCAGTTTCTGACCAATTTTGAGGATAAATCCACAATGCAGAATAGCGTAAATTCCATACTAGGCTTGCAGAAATCCAAGCTCAAAGCGTTTAAGGCCGGTTTTGCCTTGATCTGCTTGGCTCTGATTACCTTAGTGTCAAACGTATCGGCAGCCCAATTACCTGATTTCACATCACTGGTGAAAGAAAATGAGGCCGCAGTGGTCAATATCAGTACCACCAGCGAACGCAAACGCAGGCCAACTGTGCCCGGTCGCCCCGACGGCGATGATCGCTTAGAAGAGTTTTACAAATTTTTTGGGCCACCCGGCGGCCCTAATAATCCTAGAGGTGGACAGCCAAGGAACCCCAACAGGTCATTGGGTAGTGGTTTTATTATTGCCAAAGATGGTTATGTGTTGACTAATAACCACGTGGTTGATGATGCAGACGAAATTATTGTGCGCACCAGTGACCGGCGCGAATACATAGCCACCTTAGTCGGTGCAGACCCTCGTTCGGACTTAGCTCTGCTGAAAATTGAATCAAAAGCCGACTTTCCAATACTCAAGATGGGTAACTTTGATGACGTTGAAGTAGGCCAGTGGGTTCTTGCCATAGGCTCACCCTTTGGCTTTGATTATTCGGTAACTGCGGGCATTGTCAGCGCCAAAGGTCGCAGTCTGTCCAATCCACGTACGGGTAATTACGTGCCCTTTATCCAAACTGATGTGGCTATAAATCCCGGTAATTCTGGAGGGCCATTGTTTAATTTAGATGGCGAAGTGGTAGGCATCAATTCGCAAATTTACTCTAACTCTGGTGGGTTTATGGGCGTTAGCTTTGCTATCCCAATTGATATCGCCATGGACGTAGTAGACCAGTTGAAAGAAAGCGGTCGAGTGTCTCGCGGTTGGTTGGGTGTTGAGATACTAGAATTAACCAAAGATTTAGCCGAAGGCTTTGGACTGGATCGCCCTCAAGGTGCGTTAGTCACCCGAGTGTTAAAAGACAGTCCAGCCGAGAAGGGTGGCCTAGAAGACGAGGACATTATTCTCGAATTTAATGGCGATGAAATCTCTCGTGCCAGTGAGTTACCGCAATTTGTTGGTCGTGCCCCAGTGGGTGAGGCGTCAAAGGTCCTTGTCATGCGGGATGGCAAAAAAGTTAAGCTCGCGGTAACAATTGGCGAACTGCCGGAAAATCCGCAACTGCAAAGGCGTGGGCGCGGTTCGAGTACTCAAGAAAACTCGTTTGGTTTGACCGTAGGTGCGATTTCTCCCCAGTCAAACAGAGAGCTAAGTACTGATGAAGGGGTAGAAGTGTTCGCAGTGGCAGACATTGCCGAATCAGCAGGCTTTGCGGTAGGTGACGTTATTCTCAGAATGCGCGGTCAGAAGATTAATAACGTTGAGGACTTTAAGAAAGTTGCCGCCTCTATCAGACCAGGGCAGATAGTGCCCATTAAAGTGCAACGGCAGCAGCGCTCCTTATACTTAGCGTTAAAGGTGCCAGCCGACAACTAGGCTGCTTCAAGCAGGGTAAATAATCCAATATCCTGCTGTTTTGGCCCTAGTTGTTTGTTTGTGAAGGTAGCTGCGGCTGCCTTAATGCCCTTTTTTTGGGTTACTTCGCGTATTGCTGGCGTCGTCAAAAAGGCTAACAAAGCATTTGTATTGGTCTTATTGTTGTCTACCAACGACTCCTGGCGTTTCGGACTTATCACCAAATGCTAAATTCAAGTTCGCAGCAAAACTTTCATCAGGTTCGGAGATAATATGCTCATTGCATTGATTTTGATGACACTTGTAAGCGCTGGGGTCTGCCATTACTTGGCAAAAAAGAAGCAGCGCAACAAACCGTTTTGGATATTTTTTGGCGCTTTATTGGGTCCAATTGCGGTAGTTATTCTGCTACTTCTGAGTAACAGAAGCTAAAACTCACCGTTAACGCCAAAATCGTCATATTAGTGGCGCAAAACAGCCCAATACTCAAACGTTCGCTTCATCGGCACTCGCTGATAGGCTAAACTGCACCCCCCTTTAAACAGTCAGATCCTAGTGCCAAATATTCAGCGTATCCGGAATTTTTCAATTATTGCCCATATTGACCACGGCAAATCCACATTGGCTGACAGGTTCATCCAGCGCTGTGGCGGTCTGAGTGCTCGAGAGATGGAAAATCAGGTATTAGATTCCATGGATTTGGAGCGTGAGCGGGGCATAACCATTAAAGCCCAGTGTGTAAATTTGCAGTACACCCACTCCAATGGCGAGGTTTATCAGCTGAACTTCATTGATACGCCGGGCCACGTTGACTTCAGCTACGAGGTTTCTAGATCTTTGGCTGCTTGTGAAGGCGCATTGCTGGTAGTAGACGCTGCACAAGGTGTTGAAGCTCAATCAGTAGCTAATTGCTACACAGCGATTGAGCAAGGGGTAGAAGTGCTGCCTGTTTTAAATAAAATCGATTTACCCCAAGCTGAGCCAGCAAGAGTTGCTTCGGAAATTGAAGAAATTATTGGTCTAGACGTTTCAGATATTATTGAGGTCAGCGCAAAAACTGGCGTCGGTATAGATGAGTTATTAGATTTTCTGGTCGATAAAGTACCGCCGCCAGAGGGTGATGAGAACGCTGAGTTACAGGCGCTGATTATAGATTCTTGGTTTGATAACTATCTTGGCATTGTGTCTTTGGTGCGTGTTGTTCAAGGCACACTCAACAAAGGCGATAAGATCTTTGTGAAATCTACCAAGAAAACTCATAGCGTTGACCAAATTGGACGCTTTACGCCAAAGCGCAATCCGGGCAAAGCGCTGCATGCAGGTGAGGTTGGGTATGTTGTTGCGGGCATCAAAGAGATTACCGGCGCGCCAGTAGGCGACACGTTGGTGTCTGCGAAATCGCCAGATGTGCCTCAGTTGCCTGGTTTTGCGAAAGTTAAACCCCAGGTCTATGCGGGTTTGTTCCCGGTTAATGGCGAAGATTTTGAAGCGTTTCGTGATGCTTTAGAAAAATTGGTATTGAACGATGCTTCGTTATTTTATGAGCCAGAATCATCAGATGCTTTAGGCTTTGGCTTTCGCTGCGGCTTCTTAGGTATGCTGCATATGGAAATTGTTCAAGAGCGCTTAGAGCGTGAGTATAATTTGGATCTTATTACTTCGGCCCCAACGGTGGTGTACGAGGTTGAGCTTAACGACGGCAGCGTCAAACAGATTGATAACCCCTCTAGGTTGCCGACCAATTTTAAGCAAATGCGTGAGCCTATCGCGCAAGTAAATATTCTTTTGCCTCAGGAGTATGTGGGCAATGTAATGACCTTGTGTGTTGAGCGCAGGGGCGTGCAAAAAAGCATGAACTTCTCCCAAGGCCAGGTTTCTATGGAATGGGAGATGCCACTCAACGAGGTGGTTATGGACTTTTTTGATCGGCTCAAGTCGGTGAGTAGAGGCTTTGCTTCATTAGACTATAGTTTTATTCGTTTTGAAGAAGCTAATTTGATCAAGCTAGAAATATTGATTAATGGCGATAAAGTGGATGCATTAGCAAGTATTGTGCACCGCGACCAGGCGCAAAGTCGCGGTCGAGGGTTAGCGGAAAAGATGAAGGAACTTATACCTCGCCAAATGTTTGATGTTGCACTGCAGGCTGCAATTGGTGGTCAAATTATTGCCCGTCAAACGGTTAAAGCTCTGCGCAAAAATGTTACCGCCAAGTGTTATGGCGGCGACATTACGCGAAAAAAGAAGCTGTTAGAGAAACAAAAAGAGGGCAAGAAACGGATGAAGCAATTGGGCTCTGTGGAGATACCCCAAGAAGCGTTTCTTGCAGCGCTCAAAGTTGAGCGATAGATGCATGCTCTTGGCGCCAAGTTCGCAGTTTGAGTTTTTAATGTTCAGTGACGAGGGTACAGCTTGTGGATATTGACCTACCTTTTTATCTGTTTTGGGCGGTAATTGTCTGTGGCCTTATTTGGCTTGCCGACACGCTTTTTTTTAAAGCTGCCCGAGATGCGGCTAACCCAGATGTAGACCCGGAAGAACACCAACCTCTTATTGTAGAGTATGCGCGCTCATTTTTTCCTGTGCTTTTGTTGGTGCTTATTTTGCGTGGTTTCATTGCAGAACCTTATCAAATCCCCTCAGAATCTATGGTGCCGACGTTAGAGGTAGGTGACTTTATTCTAGTGAACAAATACGCCTATGGTTTGCGCTTACCCGTTTTTGGCACAAAAGCTGTTTCCATAGGCGAGCCGCAGCGCGGTGAGGTTATGGTTTTTGTTCCGCCTCACGACCCCCGATATTTTATTAAGCGTGTAATAGGTATCCCTGGCGACCAAGTGCGTTATGCCAACAAAAAACTTACGGTTAATGGCGAAGAATTGTCCTATGAATTTGTGCGCAGTTTTGAAGATCGCCGGTTGGGTATTGGTGCCGCGGAATTTGTCGAAGAGATAGGTGGCATAAAGCACAAAATGCATAAAACTAGGGCTTTTGCTAGGCCTCAGCAATGGACAGTAGGGCCAGGTGAATACCTGATGATGGGTGATAACCGCGATCATTCAGCGGATTCACGTACATGGGGTATGGCGAGCGAAGAGAATATTGTTGGCAAGGCGGTTGCTATTTGGGCACACAAACCGCCTGGACTAAATTGGCCTACTTTTGCGCGTAATCGCTGGTTTGCAACTGCGGACGATGAATAGTGAAATGTTATTGTGCTGCAACGCAAAACAAAAGTTTGTGCAAAGTTGATCAGGCGGGGCAAATTAAATGGCAGAGTTAACATCTAGCTCTAATGATGATCTAAAGGTTTTGCAGGCTAAGCTTGGCTACACTTTTGAACGCGTCGAACTGCTCAAATTGGCGCTTACGCACAAGAGTTTTTCGAAGACGAATAACGAACGATTAGAGTTTGTCGGTGACGCGGTCTTAGGTTATCTGGTCGGCAGTCGGCTTTTTTTGCTTTATCCGCAAGTTCAGGAGGATGCGCTGTCATTGATGCGCGCCAAATTAGTGCGCGGCAAAATGTTGGCGGAAGTTGCTAGAGGCTTAGAGTTGTCAGGTCACCTACGCTTGGGTTCTGGCGAGCTGAAAACCGGCGGGCGAGAGCGGGCATCAATTCTTGCCGATGCGCTGGAAGCAATAGTCGGCGCGGTCCATGAAGACGGCGGCATTCAGCCCTGTGCAGATTTGGTTGATCTTTTATTTACCGATTTAATGCAGGGCCTAGAGGCAGAGGTTTTGAAGGATCCAAAGACTCGCTTACAAGAACACTTGCAGGCCCAAGGGTTGGATTTACCTACGTACGAAGTGGTGGATATCTCTGGTGCAGATCATCAACGTCAGTTCACAGTACGTTGTGATGTACCCACTATGCAATTGCAGTCTACGTCGCAGGCTTCATCTAGGCGCGCCGCAGAAAAGGCAGCGGCTAGCGAAGTACTGGCTTTGATCGCGGAAAAAATGCAGATAGCAAAGCCCATTGGGCTAGACACTGCGCAAATAGATAATACTAACGAAAGTTCAAATTAGGGGACAATTTTTTGTCTGAAAAACAACAAAAATGTGGTTACGTGGCGCTGATAGGCCGACCTAATGTAGGTAAGTCGACGTTGTTGAATCATGTCCTCGGGCAGAAGATCAGTATTACTTCACGCAAACCTCAGACCACTAGGCGTAACCTAATTGGTGTAGATACCGTAGATGCTAATCAAGCTATTTATGTAGATACCCCAGGGATTCATCAGCAAACCGAACGCGAACTGAATCGCTATATGGTGAGCAATGCAACTTCGGCATTGTCCGATGTTGATTTACTGGTGGTGCTTATTGAAGCTGGCAAGATTCAAGATGGTGATCATCATGTGCTGAAGCTATTAGCTCAACATGATGTGCCAAAATTTGCTGTGATTTCAAAGGTCGATTTGGTCAAGGACAAGACTGCGTTGCTGCCGCAAATGCAAACGCTGCATGCAATGGGTTTATTTGATGAAATAGTACCGATCAGTGCCCTAAAGCAAGATGGTGTAGACAGTTTTAGGCAACATGTTTTCCAGCGCCTGCCAATGGGCAAGCACTTTTTTGCTGACGATGAAGTCACCGATCAACCAGAGCGTTTTTTAGTGGCAGAGATAGTACGAGAAAAACTTATGCGCCAACTGGGTGATGAAATTCCCCATAGCGCAACTGTGGTCATTGAGAGTTTCAAGCAAAGCGAAAAAATCACAGAGATTCATGCGGACATATATGTTGAGCGCGATGGTCAAAAACGCATTGTGATTGGCAAAGCAGGCGCTCGCATGAAGTTGATCGGACAGGAAGCACGCAAAGATATAGAACATTTACTAGACCATAAAGTGATGCTCCACCTTTGGGTAAAAGTGCGCAAAGGTTGGACTAATAACGTGGGGCAGATGAAACACTTGGGATACGACTAGTGAGCGCATTTATGAAACTTTGCCAAATCACTCGTTAGCAGTGCGCTGTGGCTGCGTCTAACCTTTGCCAAGAGCCCGCTGTGGTTCTGCATGTAAGGCCCTATCGAGAGAGCAGCTCTATTGTGCAGTTTCTTACTCGTGGCCAAGGACGCGTCGTAGGTGTAATGAAAGGGCTGAAGCGTGACAACCCGAAACGGGTTGCTCTGCAAGCGTTTTCTTTTGGCACCGTTTCTTATATTCCTCGTGATGGCTTGGTAACTGTTAGAGATTTTGATTTAGGTCACTTTGTGGCGTTAAAGGGCGATGCCCTTTATGCAGGCTTTTATGTACTGGAATTGCTCAGTAGGTTGGTACCCGAGCGTCAAAGTGAGCCATTAGTTTTCACAGCGGCTCTGAAAGTTCTAGAGGCTCTTGAAGAGGGCGATGGTTTAGAGCCAAGTCTGCGTAATTTTGAAATGGATCTTTTGCATCACCTTGGCTTCGGACTGGATTTTCGTCGCGTAGCCGGGGCGTCAAATGATGTTGCGGGAGCCATCGAGCCGACGCGTATTTATAGTTATCGACCGAATGAAGGTTTTGTTTTGGTGCCAGGGGAGTATGCGGGAGAGAGCAGTCTCCCAAGAGACCTTGGCCAACTACTCTGGGGTCAAGAAATCTTGGCTATTGCTGCCAGAGACTTTAACGATCTTGCCGTGCGTCGTGCGGCAAAAAAATTGCTGCGCGATGCATTGGCCCCAGTTTTGGGTGACCGTCCGCTGACCAGCCGAATGATGTACCCCAATAGTAGGATAGTAGTAGATGGCCAAGAGCCCAACCGAAGTTGAACTAGATGTAGTGAGCCTGTCCGAAGATGGACTGGGCGGCGCTACGTTAAATGAACGTCCAATCTGGATTCGTAATGCCTTGCCCGGCGAAAAAGTCATTGCGCGGATTTTGAAGCGTCGCGGTGGTAAAAAGTTCGCTGACGGTCGCCTAATAGATGTGTCTGAATCTCAGGTACAACCGCATAAAGACAGAGTGCCTTCAGCCTGTGAATATTTCCCCCGCTGTGGGGGCTGTGCAATGCACCATATGAGCGCTGAAGCCCAGTTGCTACACAAGCAAAGTCATTTGGCCGAGCAGCTAAAGCGAGTTGAGGTAGAGGCCGGGCAGTGGCGTCAGCCTAGCGCTTTGGTCCGCAGCGGCTACAGACGTAAAGCACGTATGGGCGTGCGTGTAGTGGGCGAGAATGTACTTGTGGGATTTCGTGAGTCGTTCAGTAATCGAGTTGCGCGCATAGATCATTGCCTTACCCTTACCAAAGAATTGTCGGCGCTTTTGCCAGATTTGAAAAAGACCATTAGCGAAATGAGTGAACCTCATACGGTGCCTCAACTGGAAGTTGCCCAGGGTGATAACAGTATTGCAATTTTGGTACGCCACCTGCAGCCGCTGACAGAAAATGATCGTGCACTGTGGCAGCATTTCGAAACACATCATCCGGTCCAAGTGCTGTTGCAAAGTAAAGGCTACGACACTTTGGCGCGCCTCAATGATGATGACAAAGTCATTCCTCTGGATTATAAAATTCCAGAGTACGGGCTGAGTCTGCAATTTTATCCGCACCAATTTACGCAAGTGAATGCCCTCATGAATAGGGAACTGGTGCGTACGGCGTTGGGCTATCTTGGTGATATTGCGGACCAAGTTGTAGCGGATATGTTTTGCGGTATTGGCAACTTCACTCTGCCGCTGGCTCGGGCCGGTGCTCGGGTTGTGGGCATTGAAGGCAGCCAAGAAGCGGTAGTAATGGGTCAGCATAACGCCCTGCGTAATGGTTTGGCAGCTCATTGTCATTTTGCCGACGAAGACCTTTACTCGGAAACAGCCACTGCAGAAGTTGACGCTAGTATGTTGGCAACCCTGCGTCATTTTGGTCAGTTTCCACAGGCTTTGATTTTGGATCCCCCGCGCAGTGGCGCCGGCCCTAATTTGGAATCTTGGGTGAGTTCACCGGAGCTTGAGCAGATTGTTTATGTTTCATGTAATCCGGTTACTTTTGCAGATGATGCTAAGCGCCTTAGTGATAGCGGCTTTGTTTTGCGCGAGGTGGGTATTTATGACATGTTTCCTAATACCTCTCATGTGGAAACCATCGGTCATTTTGTGAGAGACAAATAACGTGACGGCTTTCGAGTATATCTTGGCGAGCAGGGCAGCAGAGGGAGCGACGTGTGGTTAGTGTCAGAAAAAATTTACCTGAACTTTCCGATGGCAGTGTAGACCTGGCCAGTTGGACAGATTTATTAGTAGAGGAACACCCGCATCTTGAGCGGGACGAAATACTGCAAACGTGTCTATGGGTGGGTGATATAGCCGACACCTCGTTGCTGCAAGGGTTGGAGTTGGCTGAAATGGTGGCGCAGTTAAGGCTGGACCAGGCCTCTGTTCTAACAGCCATTTGCTATCATGCGTGGCGTAAGTCTCTTGTTGAGGAGCACGATATTGTTCGCCGAGTTGGCCCTGAAGTGGGCGAGCTAACATTGCATGTCGGGGCTATGGCAACCACCAGTTTACTGCAAATTTCTGCGCCAAAAATGTTGGAGAATGACCACCGTAGTCAGGTCGACAATGTGCGTAAAATGCTCATTTCCTTGGTTAATGATGTTCGGGTTGCGGTAATTAAACTGGCAGAGCGTGTGTTGGTGTTACGCCACGCAAAGACCTATGAATCCGCCAGAAGAACCCGTATAGCTGAAGAAGCCGCCGCAATTTTTGCCCCCTTAGCAGATCGATTGGGCATGTGGCAGTTAAAGTGGGAATTGGAAGATTTGTCCTTACGCTATCTGCGTGAAGATATTTATTTAGGTATCGCTAAACAGTTAAGTAACAAGCGCCAAGAGCGTGAAAGTCAAATTCAAGGGTTAGCTGTTCAGTTTGGCGATTTGCTAGCAGGGCATGGTGTAAAGACCGAAGTTCGGGGTAGGGCAAAGAATATATTCAGCATCTGGCGCAAGATGCAAAAGAAAAGTATTTCCATCGAGCAAGTTTACGATGTTCGTGCGATCAGAATTGTTGTCGATACATTAGCCGATTGCTACGCAGTGTTGGGAATTATCCATACGCATTGGCAACATATCCCCAGTGAGTTTGATGACTATATTGCTGCGCCGAAAGAGAACGGTTATCAGAGTATTCATACCGCCATTGCCGCAGACGACGGTTTGGTGTTAGAGGTGCAAATTCGTACCAAACAGATGCACGAAGACGCCGAGCTAGGGGTTTGTGCTCATTGGGCTTATAAAGTTGGTGATAAGGAACCTGCTTCGGAAGATGCAACGTTCTCGGCAAAAATGGATTGGTTACGACAAGTTCTAGAATGGCACGAAGACCTTGGCGATACTGAAGATTTGGTGTCACTACTTAGACAACGCATTAGCGAAGAGCGCATTTTTGTGTCCACGCCTAAGGGCCACGTTTTAGATTTATCCGCAGGCGCCACCGTATTAGATTTTGCCTACCGGGTACACACGGACCTTGGCCATAGTTGTATTGGTGGCATGGTGAACGGCGTAGAAATGCCCTTGCACACGGAGCTCAAAACCGGGCAACAGGTTCGGGTTCTTCGCGGTGGCAGCGGTGATGAAAATCTTGGACCTTACCGAGAATGGCTAGAGCCTACGCTTGGCTTTGTTCGCACGCACAGGGCGAAAGCAAAAATTGTTACGCAATACCGCTCAAAGCCCGCCAATTTAGAACCTACTGTTGGTTTGAAACTTATTCAAACTCTGGCTGCCAGTAGTGGCATTGATGCCTTATCTGATACTCAGCTCGAAGTCCTTTGTGAAGACACGAAGTATGGCAACGTTGACAGCATGTTGCGCGCTGTAAGCAGCGGCGAGCAAAGTCATATTGCACTGATGGCGGAATTTTTGAGCAACAAAGATGCTGTGCAAAAAGCCATGATTTCGGCCAATCCGCTGAATAGCTTAGTTGCTGAATTTCCACAGCGGATGGGACTTAGTGTGACCGCAGAAAATAGACATGGCTTGCTCAGCGATATAACCCAGCTGGTTGCCTCCATGGACCTGCAAATTTTGGCAGCTTCCGGGGAAGTCATGGAGTTGATAACCCATGCGCAGATTGCCTTAGAAGTGGAATTGCAGGGTTGGCGTCAGTACTTTCAATTGGCCAGCAGAATTGGTCATTTAAAAGGTGTGCAATCGGTGGTTCGCAAACCGCTGGCAAGGGATGCCCGCTAGCATGTTGGGCTCACAAAGAGCTGTTAACAACGGCTTTTTTGCATCGAAAAATCAGGTAAAGTATTGCGCTCAATTTGTGTAATGCAGCCGACGTTTGGAGACAGAGAGAATGAAGATAATTTTATTGGGGCCACCTGGCGCAGGAAAAGGCACCCAAGCGCAGTTTATTAAAGAACAGCTGAGCATTCCGCAGATCTCCACAGGAGATATGCTGCGTGCTGCGGTGAGTTCTGGCAGTGAGTTGGGCAATCGGGTCAAGGCTGTAATGGATTCAGGCGGCTTGGTTTCAGATGAAATTATTATTGCGCTGGTCAAAGAGCGGATATTGGAAGCCGACTGTGCAGATGGTTTTCTCTTTGATGGTTTTCCTCGAACCATTCCTCAAGCTGCCGCTATGGAAGCTGCAGGCGTACCTATTGATGCGGTAGTTGAGATTCAGGTGGACGATGGCGAGCTTATCAAGCGCATTACTGGCCGCCGTGTACATCCGGGTTCTGGGCGGGTTTATCATGTGATTTATAATCCGCCAAAAGTTGCCGATGTAGATGACGAATCTGGCGACCCATTAGTGCAAAGAGAAGATGACACGGAAGCAACTGTTCGTGAGCGTCTTGCCGTTTACTACGAGCAAACTCAACCGTTGATAGCACACTACAAAGGCCAACCTTCAATAGCTTACATAGAAGTGAATGGGCAGGGTGATGTTGCAGCAATTCAGGGTTCTATATCTGCAGGCCTTTCTTCGGTTAAATAGGCTGTGGTCGCCTAAATAAGCCACTGCTGAGCGCAAGGTTCAGCAGGTTGATCAGTAGAGCAAACAATTTATTAGATCAGTCACTTGTTAAGTCACTTTGTTAAGTCACTTGGTTAAGTCAGTAAGGGGCAATATGTTCACCCAGTCCCCCGATTGAAGATTCCCAATTGCCTTATTTACCTCTATCAAGCAATTCGCATTGTGAAAAGTACTCAGTCGATTTGAGCCTTGGTCTCCCGTATGGCCAACTTCAAATTCGCCATTCCGCTGAGTAAAGGTTCCGCGCTGATATTCTGTACGTCCAGGCTGATGTTGCAGCGGCGCAGTCAACTTGGCCTTAATACGCAAAGGCGGCTCGGCAACTGTGCCGGCAAGGGTAGCAAGCGCAGGACGAACCAATAAAAGGGCGGTAACGATGGTAGACACTGGATTACCCGGTAGCCCGAAGATCCAGCAGTTTTCAATCTTACCAAAGGCCATAGGCTTACCCGGCTTAAGATTAAGGCGCCAAAACGCAAGCGTGCCTAATTTTTCAATGGTCTCACTAATATAATCCGCATCGCCCACTGAGACACCGCCACTGGTGATCATGGCATCACAAATCCGTGCGCCGTTTCTCAGCGCTTCGCTCACAACATCAGCCTCATCGGCTAGTCTGCCCAAATCGCGTACCTCCACAGGCATAGTTGCCAATAGTTGCTTAACCGTGAGGCGATTAGAGTCGTAGATTTGGCCCTCAAGTAGATCCTTAACCTCCACTCCGGGGTCTCTAAGCTCATCGCCGCTAGAAAACACCCCAATAACAGGCCTACGAAAAACTTCCACCAAGTTGACTCCAGCGCTTGCAAGACTACCCATTAGAAAAGGGTTCAACACATCGCCTTGGTCCGCGATTTGACTGCCTACTTTTAGGTCGTTACCAACAGGGCGGATATAAGATTCAGAAGGGCTGTGGGCGTTAAATCGCACTTGCATACCCTCACGCTCAGCGACCTCTTCCTGCAAAATTATCTGGTCAGCATTGGCTGGCACCAATGCGCCAGTAAAAATGCGGACACACTCTCCAGGGCCAATATCGCCTTGGAAAGGGTGCCCAGCCAAGCTTTCGCCGGTCACATTTAGTATTTGATCATGCATCCCAGCTTGGATGGCGTAACCGTCCATTGCCGACGCGCGAAAGGGCGGCAAGCTGAGTTGGGCGGTCACAGGCTTGGCCAGCACTCGACCGCGACTGTGTTGCAAAGCACAGTGCTCCACCTCACTTATCGGTAACAATTGCGCTTTCAAAGAAGCTAATGCTTCCTCCAAATCCAAGGGTTGGCTATGCTGTGACAATGACAAATACCTTATGTATAGAAACTTCGACCGCCCATTGTAGCTTGGCCTTAGCCGTAGGCGAGGACATTTTTTCTCAGCAACGTAAACTGGAACGCAGCCACAATGAGCATATATTACCTATGCTCAACGAGCTGTTTGAAAGGGCGGGTCTGAGCAAGCAAGACACACAGGTCATTGGCTTTGGGGCAGGGCCCGGATCATTTACTGGTGTGCGCATAGCAGCCTCAGTAGCCCAAGGCATTGCTATGGCAAGCAACAGCAAGGTAGTTGCCATGAAAGGCTCTGAAGTACTTGTGCGTAGCGCCATTGAAGACAAAACCTTGACCGGTTATAGCCACAGTGGCGAGCCAACAAACTGGCTCGCGCTTATTCCAAGCCGCGCAGATGCCTATTATGTTTCCCTGTACCAGCAAAATGGCGCAGAACTAAGTGTGGTCATTGCCGATCAACTGCTCCTCGAACCCGCGGATTGGGTTGATGCGCTAGCAGCAGACATTACCGCCCAAGGCGAACATATCCTCAAGATCATTGGCGCAATGCCAAGTTGGATGCCTAAGCCTTTAGAGTCTTACTGTGTTGGAACACCCATACCCGACGCCAGAGTAATGCTTGGTCAGGTGCGACAGCAGTATATTGATGGTACTGCCCAGGACGCTGAGTATGCCCTGCCGGTTTATGTGGATGGCGATTCACCGTGGCGGAAAACTTCCTGACCAAAAGGTTTGTTCAGACGGCAAAAGTGAATGTTGAGCAAGTAACAGATTGATGCGTAAAGGCGGTCATGTCTTTAATTTTGCAGATCCATAGCGGGCATGACTGAACAGTTCTGCACTTATAGCCCGCCTTTCCAACGATAAGTATCTCTCTAAATCTACAACTTGTTTGCTGGCGTCCTTCAGGGGGGCTGCGGATCTCATTTACAAATCATGAATGTCCCGTAGAACCAGCCCTAAAAGTCAGAACCAAACACCGTTGTTCCACACGAAAATTTTTAAAGTTCACCTCTTGAGCGCAAGCCCTAGGCGCGCAAATTTCCAACAATACCTTGTGGCACAACTTTTCTACCGACTATCTGAAATCCGTAATTCGCGTCATCAATTGCCTGTGATGGGCGGCACGCAATAGATATAGTTTCTGTTCTAGCAACTCTTCTGAGCTGGGATAAAACACCCAAAACTAGGGGGGATAAGTGACCATGCATCCATCGAACTCACTGAACTGGAAAGAGGTTCTTAACTGTGTGGCAATCTCTACCTACGATGGGCCTCGCCCAATAGCGCCATTTTGGTTCGGCAACAATCAAGATCTTTGTAAACAGCTAACCGACCTTGTGTTGGCAGGTTCCAAAACAGCGACAGCTAGCTTGCTCTGGGAATGGGAGGATGAGCAGGGACCACTGCCTGCGGTTGGGCAGAGAGATGTTCTTCTAGATTGGAATAATCGCTTTGTTGGAATAATTGAAACAAAGCAAATTGAAGTAGTGCCATTTCATCTGGTAACGCCCCAATTCGCATACCTTGAAGGAGAGGGCGATTTGTCTCTAGAGTTTTGGCGTAAAGTGCATTGGGAATATTTTAAAGGCGCGTGCCATAAGCTTGGCAAACCAATCACCCTGCAAGTGGCTGTCGTCTGTCAGGTTTTTAATCTGGTCTATCGTGCCGGGGTATCCAACAAATAGATTAGCGGATTCTATAAATCTAACACTGTTTTGCGGGTTAGATTTACAAATTGGTATGCAATCGAATTAAAGCCAGAGATTACTGGGAGCCGAAAATGTCCGCTATAACCAACATGCTAGATGGATTCGTGAATAAGACAATGGTTGAGCCAGAGATCGTGCAGAAGTGGGGGCTTGGTACTATTGATGAATGGCGGCCTGGTTACGTGAAGAAAGTTTGGTGTGTTGCAAAATCACATTTATTGGGCACATCACTCTTTGGCGGCTGTATTGCCGCGCTCGCAGATCAAATGTTGGCGTTCCCAGCAATAACGTTGCAACAGGACGGCGAATTCTGCGCTACGTCCAACCTTACGCTGAGTTATTTAAAGCCGGTTCGAGAAGGGCAGCTAATTATAGAGGCTGAGGTAGTGAGTAGAAGGGGTAAGTCGTTTTATGTGGAGGCGAAGTTCAGTCAAAACAACGAACTGGTGGCCAAGGCTGCTGCAACTCAAATAACAGTTGTAGGGCCGAGGTGAGCGCTGTGTGTATAGCGAATAATGGTTGCCTAGCACGCCGTCTTTATTTTACTTGAGATCCCTCTTATTGAATGTTCGTCGAATGCTCGTCGAATACAGAGCGGTTAACATTCAACAAATGAGTAGACGAGTAGACGGTAAAAGAAAAGATGAGGAGCACTTCTCAAAATGAGCGCAGTTCCAGGTACAAAGGGGTACGAGAAAGTTATTGAAGCGTTTTCTCAGGTGAGTTCGTCGCTGGAATTTGCAGATGTAAATCGTGATTTTTTGCATTTTTTGCCAGCAGTTCCGGCGAATGTTTTGGACGCAGGAGCGGGTGTTGGTCAAAACTCTGCGGCCATGAGTGAGTTAGGCCACTTTGTTGTTGCCGTAGAACCTCTTGAAGAGTTTCTCGTTATTGCCCGAGCAAACTATTCGCACCTTAACATTGAGTGGATAAATGACAGTCTACCAAGCCTAAATTCCCTTGGTTCCAAGGATAAAAAGTTTGACTTCATTTTGCTGGCTGGTGTCTGGCATCACCTTTGCGTTACAGAGAGAAGGGAATGTATTCAGTGCTTTGCTCATGTCATAAATCCAGGCGGCATCTGCGCTATATCTTTAAGGAATGGGCCAGCGGGTGCTGGGAAACATGTCTTCCCGGTATCGTGTGTCGAGCTCGCGGATTATGCGACAGAGTTTGGTTTCAAAGTTGTTTTGCAGATAGAGAATCAGGTAAGCAAATTGCCAAACAAATCGGATGTAATGTGGTCCCGAGTAGCGTTAGAGAAAATATAAAATTTTTTAAGCATTTTACCTTCTTTGTGAAGGGTGATAATGGAGGTTCTGAGGCGTATGAGTAAAACCGCAAAATTTAGTGTTGTATTGTTATCGTTAGCTGCTTGCCTTTTTACAACCTATATTCACTATATACCGATACGTATATCAAACTGTACGGAAATTGGCTCAGATTCCCCAGAGGGATTATTTTTGGATGGCTTTTATGTATATGATGGGCCTAACCAAGAGGTGGACCCTTTGCCTTATCGCATTGATTACATTGCCTCTTGGAGTGAGCTTCCCTCGATATTAGCGCATAAGTTAAATGGAGATGTGTGTGAGTATTGGCGGCAAGAAGGAGGTTGAGTGCCAATTGTTCGCTGCAGTTTACGACTATGATGTTGCGTGGCTGCAGAGTGTTTCTGTCTTCATGCGGCATATTTCTTTAAAAACAAAAAAGTAATTTTCAATATGAAACACGCACCTATAAAAGAGGTAATCGCTTTTGAAGATTTTGCAAAACTAGACATTCGCGTCGGCACAATCACTGCGGTTTCTGAGATTGAGAAATCTGACAAACTGATGAAGTTGACCGTAGATTTTGGTGACCATGTCAGGTCTATTCTTGCCGGTATCAAGCAAGAGCGGGAGAACCCTAAAGAGATTGAGGGTAAACAGGCGTTGTTTGTCGTGAATTTGCCAGAGCGGAAAATGGCAGGTGAGCTATCGCAAGGAATGCTGTTTGATATTGGTTACGAGGACAAACTTACCCCTTGTCTGGCAATGCCAGAAAGCCCCATGCCAAATGGTTCTAGGGCCGGTTGAATTCAAGGTTAGGCGCAGGATAACAATCCAATCTAGTCAACTGTCGAATTAGCAGCGCGTCTTCGTGATTGATGCGCAGCATTTTAAAGTTTCAATAAGATACGTAGTATGCTCATCCGCTCTGGGAGAATGGTGATTCACCTCAAATTGGAAATTCGCGGTCTTGGGCGCAGGCAATAATTCTTCATGGAAAATACAACAAAGATGAGAACATCACCTGAACGTCCGGAAGTGCCCATTGTATTGATGTACACCGCCGAGCAGCGTGAGCAGGCAATGGCTTTTGAGTTGTGGTGTGATTTGCATGAGGTGGATGCGCCTAGGCAAGTAGATGTGCCAAGTCTTTATTTGGACTATCAAGGTTTGGCGTTATGTAGTCCCGGTAATAAGCGGCCGTTTCGCCTTGCCGAGCAAAATCTGCATAGGCGCAGTGTTGGTGCAAGGAAGGGTGAGTTGGCTCGGGCATGTGGCCTAAATCAGGGCGATCTTAGCGTGCTGGATGCCTGTGCGGGCTTTGGTACCGATGGTCTGACCTTGTCCATGTTGGGTTGTCCTGTAACGTTAGTCGAGCGCGAGCCCCTCATATGGGTGCTGTTGCAAGATTTCGCCCGCAGTTTTGATAACACCCAAGTTATGTTCATGGACTGTAAAGAGGCTCTCAGTGGCGACCTGACTTGGGATGTTGTGTACCTTGATCCTATGTTCCCAGAGCGCAAGAAGAATGCGCTGCCGAATCAGGCCTTGCAGCATTTACGTTATCTAACACAAGACGCGCAGGATACGTCCGACTTGACAGAACTTATTCAACTTGCGTTGAACTGCGCTAATAATCGTGTGGTGGTTAAACGACGTTTGAAGGACCCGGTTGTAGAGGGCGTGAACTTTCAGATTAAAGGCAAAACGGTGCGCTTTGATGTTTATTTGGCGAAGTAGCATAGCCCACCGCCTTAGCAACTATTTTATCGAAATGTTGCTATTCGGCGTTAATCGAGAACTTTAACTGCTTACCAACGGCTGACTGGACTGCGCTATGCAGTTGAATAAAATCTCTCCGAGGTTCCAATACCTCTGCCCCCGTAGTTTCTAATAACCCTTTGTCAACGAGTTGGTCGAGAAACACACCAATCAACTTCTGTTCAAAAAATTCTGGCCCACTGATGCCTAATAAAAGAGAGATTTTTTCAGCTGAGTACTCGCTGGCGAGGCTTAGTGTTTGCCGATCTTTATTGCCTTGCTTCGCAAGATTCAAAACAAGGTACATACGCCCTAACGTCTCGCTCATTAAGTTGGCCAGCATTCCCAGTCGTATATATTGCTCTGTCCCTTGTGCAGGCAGGGTAATAAGTCCACCTTCAATTTGCACCATGCGTTGGTCGTTGAGGGCTGTAAGTCCAAGTTGTGTCGGTGGAGGACCCGTAATGCTCAGCTCATGAGCAATGTAAGGAAAAATCAGCGCGATCATTTCTTCTAGCTCCGAGACAGAAGTGTTTTTCTGTCGGTGAACTAAAAGACTGGCAATTAGGCTGGGTAATGCCATCAGGTGAAGTACGTTGTTTCGGTACCAAGTCATCAGTAGGGCAGTAAAGGGCGCGTGATGTAAGACAGCGCCAAAGTTTTCCGTGGTTCTTGTGATTAAGCCCAGCGTCTCCACTTCCTCAATCGAGGACTGACCAGTCATATTAGGGTTCGTAAGTATTTGATTGCCATAAAGGCTATGCAAAATTTGCATATAACAGTCGCTTTGCTCGGCAATTTGTCTTTCTTCCATGACTTCTTGGTCGATACTTAAGCTGGCTAGGGCAATCAGATTTACCGAATTAACCGTAGCTTGGGCGTTGATGTTGCCCATAATTTGCGCGCCAAGGGCTTTCATCAGTTGGTCGCTCGCAGCATTGGTATGAGTGGTGGCGACACTGCCTTGCTCGAGGAGAACGTTTTGCTCGCTCGGTGTTTGTGGCAGGTTTTCTTCCAGCCACTCGTCCAACTTAATGGGCTCACCAAAATTTACCTGAAGTTGGCCAAAATTTTGTCGGATGACTTTGAGACCATTGATTAAATCCAAGACGCTCTCTGCCTTTTTGTTTGCGCCGCGCAGCTCATCCATATAGCTGCCACCTTCAATGACTTTTTCGTAGCCGAAGTACACCGGTATGAAAGCCAAGGGTTTTTTCAGGCCTTGGATTTGATGGGCCAGTGTTAGTTTTAGTAGCCCATATTTTACCGGTAATAGCCGGCCTGTACGGCTGCGCCCACCTTCTGGGAAGAACTCCACGCAATGCCCGCTGTTGTAAACCTGATACAAATATTCGTCAAATACTGCTGCATAAAGTGGGTCATCTCTGAAGCTTCTGCGCATAAAAAATGCGCCGCCTCGGCGTAGGAATCCGCCGAGTAGAGGCATATTCAAATTATCCCCTGCAGCTATATGAGGAATCATAATGCCCGCCCGATATAGGGTATAGCTAAGTACTAAGTAATCTATATGGCTGCGGTGTGAGGGTACGTAGACGAGGGTGTGGGTGTCGGTAATATCTTTTATTGACGCTAATCCGCGTACGTTTACGCCAGTATATATGCGCTGCCAAAACCAGGCTAAAAAAATCAGAAAGATGCGAATTGACGAGTAGGACATGTCCGATGCAATTTTCTTAGCGTGTCTATAGGCTAGTGCTCTGAGCTTAGCCCTGTTTTTTGCATCGTTTTTTTCACTAGTTCCGGAGGGGATTGCTTCATTTATGTACTGCGTAATTCGCGGTGAATTTGCAATGCTTGATAACAGTGTTCTTCTGTGAGAAAAATCAGGGCCTAGTGTGGCTTCGTGCTGTCGTTTAAAGCGAACCCTAAGTAGGCGTGCGGAGCGACGAATAGCATAGTTTTGGCCTTTGTCGTGTTTGCCAATCTCCTCTAATGGTATTGGTTTGCCAAAGCACACATGAATGTCGCCGCGGTTAAAGAGTAGGGCGAAGAAGCGCTTGATGCCGCCGGTTGCTGGTCGTTGATCTGATGTCAGAGCCTCAATCCAACTGCCTCTAGGGGCTAAAGATCGACCCCAAAATATAGATACTGGCACCAGTGCTATTTGTTCTTGAATTGCGTCACCGGCGCTGACTAATTTCAGTAGCCGCCGAGAATTGCGCTGCATAGTCATCTTGCCACCCCAAGCTCGATTCAGGGCAAAAGCTCTGCCGTTGATAGACCAATCTGCAATGGTCAGCGGCAGCAGGGGGGACGGAGGCGGTGGGGCGGATGATTGTGTTAGTGCGTGTTCTAAAACGAGTAGGTCTGCGATGGACCTTTTGTCTAAGACGTAAACGACCTCTCTTTTGTTTTGCTTGAGTGGCTCGCTGTCGTCTAGATGAGAGGAAGTGTTGGCACTTTCCATTAACGGCAGGTCAAGATTCTCCATGCCGCTAAAGTCTGGTTTTGCGACAAGGCGAATGACCCACCTAAGGAGGCGGTAATAAGTACGCAGCAAGCTGTTATTCATCTACGTAGATTATTTCCTAAGTTGGCCTTGGGTTATTTGTCTTGTTTACCCTGAAAAAGAAGTTTTAGTGCTTCTGCGCTTTCTTCGTTGGCGTCTTCGTTATTTAGTTTTTTCTGATCGGTTGTTAGTTCCCAAATGCCTGAGTATTTTTTGTTAGTCAGGGTAGAAGCTTGTTCGCTGCTGGAGATAATGGTGGGGCGGATAAACACCAATAGATTAGTTTTTACGCGCGAGCTTGTTTTGGACTTAAAGAGATTACCTATGAGTGGAATGCTACCTAATACCGGCACCCTTCTATTGGTTTCAGTCACGTCGTCTTGAATCAGACCGCCCAGCACAATGGTTTCACCGTCACCGGCGAGCACTGTAGTTTCTATGGTTCGTTTGGAGGTCACTACGTCTGCGAACGTGCTTCCACCTACAGCCGTAGGTAGAACATTAGAAATGTTTTGTACTACGTCCAAGCGTACTTCATTGCCGTCGAATACATGCGGCGTGACAAGCAGTTCAACGCCGACATCCTGTCTGTTTACTGTGGTGAAGGGGTTGCTTGAACCGTTACCAGTAGTTGTAAAAGAGCCTGTGCGAAAAGGCACTTCACGACCGACTAAGATCTTTGCTTCGTTATTGTCTAACGTGATGATGCTAGGTGTTGAAAGTAAGTTGGCGTCAGAGTTAGTGGAGAGTGCGGTTATTACTGCGCCGAATGAAATACCGTCTAGGTCTAATTTGGCTGCCGCTAATGTAGGTCCACTGAGCGTTGCCAGTCCCTGTACGACGCTGACTGCACCAGGGTTGTTTGCATCGATAACACCGCCGAGCAGTGATTGGATGCTGCCATTAAGGCTGGTGCTTATCAGCGGTACGCTTTGTCCGCGCTGATCACCGGCGGCAAGTTCAGCGCCAAAAGATAGGTCGTTGTTTAGGGTTACTTCAACAATGGCAGCTTCTATCAGTACTTGTGCTCTGGGTGAGTCCAATTTATCGACGATACTCAAGATTTCGCCCATAGCCCCTGGATCAGCTTTGACAATCAGCGCATTCAGAGATAAATCTGCCTGAACATTAACCTTACCCCCTGTGCCGCCACCAGGTTGGCTTGAACCAAGGCTGCCTAAAATACTTTGCAGAATGTTGCTGACGTTTTCGGCGTCTGCATGGTTGAGGAGTATTACCTGCGTTGCATCTTTTGTGGTCGCTGGCTGGTCTAGTTTCTCAATAATATCTAAGAGGTTAGCGATGGGGCGACTTTGTCCTCTCAGTACCAGAGAGTTGTTACGTTCGTTAGCTATGAGTTGGACTTTTTGCGGTCCTGTTGCGCCGGAACCGACCTGCTTAGGCGCTACTTTTTCCAAGATCTCGACAATGTCACCTACCCACGCTTCTTTTAGCGCAATCATAACCACTTCGTTGGTTTCAGCTACATCGATGTCGCTGATGATTTTTTTCAAACGACGAATATTGTCCGCGTGATCGGAGATGATCACTACATTAGGTTCGCTGACGCTGCCAATATGCCCGTATTGAGGGATCAGTGGGCGGAGAATCTTCAGTAGATCCTCAGACTTTACGTTTTTTACTGCAATAATTTGCGTGACCAACTCTTCTGGCGCAGCCGCTCCCAGTCCGCCGCGAGCCCCTGGGGTTTGTTTGCCCGTGGCACTTTGCTGTATTCGGACCACGTTGCCTGAGGGTACTGCGGTATAGTTCTGTAATCTAAGCACGCTCAAGAAAAGCTCATAAACGCCTTGTTTACCCAAGGGGGTTTCAGAGATGACATTTACCTGACCTTTCAACTTAGGGTCGACTATAAACGTCTTGCCAGTAATCTTGGCCACTTGAGCGACAAACTCTTGAATGTCTGCGTTCTTGGTCGCCATTTGCCAAGTGCGTTCACCTTCTTCAGTTTCTGCGGCGAAAGCTCCAAGGCTGGCTAATGTGGCGCAAATAACGAGCGTGCTGCGAATATAAGATGTTAGTTTCATAAATTTGTTGATTCAGATTTAAGTTAGTTGGGCAGTCGAGCAGTAATGCTCATTTGTTCGCCATTTCGTTCTAGTTCAATGCTGGCCGAGCCTTGAGCCAGAATGTTGTCAAATTCTAGCTGATCTTTTTGCAGGTCGCCCAGAGGTTGGCCGTTTACAGATAGGACAATATCACCGGGGCGTAAGCCGGCTTGTTGTAAGTAGGGGTTGCTGGACAAATTGCCAATTTTGTAACCCCGTCCTTCGTTGGTCTCCAAGCCAAAATCCTTTAGAGCGCTCTCAACATTTTCGCGGATGAGACCTTGAATGTCGTCAACGCTCTGTATGTTGCGATTTGGTTTGGCTGCTTGCACCGACCTTTTAGCGCCTATCTCGGCTTTTGGGTTGAATTTGCTTTTGCCAAATGCCAAAGCCTCTCTGTTGCCTGCTCTTTGTAAAATAATCTGCTCTTGTTGCACTTCTATGAGTCGAGCGTTGCCGGGCAGAATGTCGCTGACTGCATAAAGCACACCCTTTTTACCACTGCGCGCCACTATGGCGCCCGAACTTGCATTGTCATTGGCTACAAAGACAGCTTCTAGTGTTAGCGGTAGGCGGGTGGCTTTAGCGGTTTCAATGCTCCGTGCTTGGCCATTGTTAGTTTGCGGCACCAAGCCAAAAACATGGCGATTTATGAGGGCTTCTACACGCTTGGTTTTATCTTTACGTTCGTTGCTCTTAAGTTGGCTCTGACCGGCTGTGTCGGTGGAAATGGCGTCTTTGGAATCAGAGGTAGAACTAGACGGCGCTGCTAGTAAGCCTATTACGCTATTGGCAATGGTCCACGCGATAGCAAATGCAATCAGCCACTGGGTAGGGTTAACCAATTTTTCGATTAGGATATGTAGTTGCATATTGAGTCACAAAAAATGGTCTGTTAATCGCGTCTGTATAATCGCATGGATACTTTGCGCCAGAGGTCCATAGTACCTGATTTATTAGTTTACTTTCGAGCCCATGTGGTAGTGTTTTCTGGCCAAGTGGTGTGTGTGACTATCGGCACAGTTTAACCTTCTAACGGATCTAAATTCGTCTTAGTAGGGGGGGCTCGACCCATCTATTCAAGCAAACTAATTTGGTTGTTGCTGCATGATTTGGTCGATGTGCTGGGATAGCAGTTAAAAAACCTTACGCTTCACCTCAAGGACTACATCGTTATATTTTGCCGACCCAGTCCAAGTGCGGCCCACGAGCTCTATAAATCCGCGGGTGACCACTATATTAACGTAGCCGTTTAGCTCTGGGGTTAGGGTCAATAATGGGCCTGTACTATTTTCTGTAAGTCCAATAAACACTGTTGGTAGCGACCCTTGAGCAGATTTTATGGTGGCGGTTAGTGCCGGCACATAGGCTTGCTCGAGACCATTTGACTGCACATAGCGAATGGTGCCGCCGCTCCAAAAGAGTTTGCTGTCAGTGACCAACTCAAATTCAGTGGCTGCGTCAGATTCGCTAATCAATACCAGGGTTGGGGTAACTTGAAACGTTCCGGGAATAGATATGTCATATCTGGCGAGCGCCGGCTCAAGAGACCGGCCGCTAAAGTTACCTTCAATAGCTACTTTCTGGGCATTCAAACCTAGGGCGACACTGCCCCGAAGTGACAGCTCATCGTTGCTTAACTGCCAGCGAACAGTTGGCGTTAGTGATTCGCTAATTTGCCAGGCTACTTGCCAACTTAAGTTGGCAGACAGGCCTGGGTTAACAATCAATACGCCATTGCCATGCCAAACAGTACCTTGAGGCTTTACTAAATCGACGCCAGCAATCTGCGTTACGGCAATGCGCAGCAGGTTAGCGGGCGCTAGAGTGACGAGCATAACCGCGACCGCCAGCACGCCAATGAATAGATTACGTTTCATCAATTTGGTGCGCCTACTGGCTAAGTAAAGTTTTTACTATTTGTTGGTAAATTTTCGCTAGGGGTATTAAGTCGTCCACGGCTACGCATTCATCAATTTTGTGGATGGTCGCGTTAAGTGGCCCTAGTTCGACCACTTCAACCTGCCCACTACCTGGCTTATCCCAGGGCGAGATGAAGCGTCCATCTGACGTGCCTCCGGAAGTGGAAAGCTCTGTCGTCAATCCGGTTTCAGTTTTGATAGCTTGGGTTACAGCCGCAGTTAAGGCGCCAGGCAGCGTTAAAAATGGCTCCCCGGACAACTGCCACTTAATTTCATAGGTCACATCAAAGCTTTGTAGAATCTCTTCCACGCTTGCGCTCAAACCGTTGGCAGTTTGTTCGGTATTGAAGCGAAAGTTGAAATCTACTTCCAATTCTCCTGGAATAACATTGGTTGCACCGGTGCCGCCGTTGATATTGGAGATTTGGAAACTAGTGGGCGGATAGAAATCGTTGCCCAAATCCCATTGTTTGTTGGTCAGTGCTGAAAGTGCAGTTAAGACATTATGTATGGGGTTGTTTGCCTCAAGGGGGTAAGCCACATGGCCTTGGGTACCAATAACTTTAAGTTTTGCATTCAGAGAGCCGCGACGCCCGGAGCGCACCACATCACCGAGTTGTTCGCTGGAACTCGGCTCGCCAACCACGCAGTAATCGGGCCGTATACCTTCTTTGGCTAAAACATCTATTGCATAACGAGTGCCGTAAGTCGCTACGCCCTCTTCGTCACTAGTGATTAAGAAGCTTAGTGTTCCGCAATTGTGTTCGGCGTTTGCTGTAGCGTCCTCTACAGCCACTATCATTGCCGCAAGGCTAGATTTCATATCTGCCGCGCCGCGACCATAGAGTTGGC
>OJIR01000054.1_pt1 | contig 37600 bp, 34 predicted proteins | sample 1595711 | NCBI WGS metagenome assembly OJIR01 (sample SAMN05416846, study PRJEB24817) | seawater metagenome | isolation source: Sea water | place: Canada:Atlantic | collected 2013-07
TACGAGATAGGAGTCCGTCTCGTGGGCTCGGAGATGTGTATAAGAGACAGGTACCCAAGCGCATGCCTGCTGCAGGCCACCAGTAACTTCTGACCCTGTGGAGTAAAGTAACGGAAACACATCGCCTAGCTCATACATCTGCTGGTCTGGAAATTCACTCTGCTTAATCATAACTTTTCTCCTAACGCGCCAATTTTCCTAACCCACTGATCTATTAGTCATAGATAGAGTGAAACGTATTAAACGCTTCTTCGCAAAAAGCGCCCGGATCGTTAAAACGACGATTTTGATTTAAACCCGATATGGCTGCCATTTCGTCAGTTGTTAGCGTGAAGCCCGACAGCGACAAGTTCTCAAGCAACCGCTGAGGATTACTGGTTTTTGGAATCACCGCAGTGCCACGCTGTAAGCCCCAACGCAAAACAACTTGTGCTGGCGTTGCGCCGGTACGCTGGGCTGCGGCCAGGACTACTGGCTGCGTCAATACAGTTTCCGCTGCGCTAGCCATGTCCAGCGCCACATAAGAAAGCGCGCCGAGCGGTGAGAAAGCAGTTACCGCAATATCGTAAGACTGGGCAGTACGAATCAGTGCCTCTTGAGTTAGATACGGGTGAGATTCAATCTGTAACATTGCCGGTTTAATGTTGGCGTAATTCATTAGGTCGTGGATCAAGCTGGCGCTGTAATTGCAAATACCAATCTGGCGCGCCAGTTTTGCGCTGACCAATTGCTCCATTGCACCCCAGGTTTCACTGAGTGGCACACGATCCAGTTGCATACTCGGCATTTCAGCGGAGGGGTTATATACCCACTCTGGTGGGTAGCGGTCTTGAAACTCTACAAAGCTCAGCGCGATGGGAAAGTGCACCAAATATAGGTCGAAATAATCTAACCCCAAATCGTCTAAAGATTTTTGACAGGCGGCTTCTACGTGTTCTTTGCGGTGATAAGTATTCCAGAGCTTGGACGTTACCCAGAGCTCTTCACGTGAGCAAAGCCCCTCAGCAATTGCACGGGCAATGCCCTCGCCCACTTGGACTTCATTGCCATAATCAGCCGCGCTGTCTAAATGCCGATAACCCGCCTTAATGGCGTCATAAACTGCTTGAGCGACCGCGCCAGGATCAATCTTCCAAAGCCCTAAGCCCACAGCGGGCATAGTCTGGCCATCAACTTCAATTGTTTCAGTCATTACAAAATCCTAGTTAAATTTATTCTTCAGCAAAGTGTAAGCGGACGTTTGCCCTAAACACTTTGGCTCAAATTGGACCACTTTAGGGCTGCAAAATTTTCAAATCGTTAGTTTCTATAAACTCTTCAATGTCTATTGCTTGCCCTGTAATCATTGATTGTTGCGCTGCACTGGCCACGACCATTGACCACATACCTTGCAGCGCAGTGGCGCAGTCTACCGACTTGCCCTCAAGCTGATCGACAAATGCAATATGCTCATAAAACGTGGAACCGTGGTGGCCACTCTGCTCTAGCGCTCGGGTGTAGCTCACGTCCATTTTTTTTGAAACACCCAGCTCGCCCTTTAAAATCTCAACCGTGGTTGTTGATTCCGCTTGCTGCTGAAAGTTGAAATTTTCCTGAGCAATAAGTTTGCCTTCATCGCCAACAATAATAATTTCTTCACTGAAGTCAGGGCAAAACATATTCAGCGTAAAGCTTGCGCGCACACCGTTGTTATAGTCGATAACCACAAAGGCATGGTCGTCTATATCCGACCGCTCACTGTCTTTTTCAAAATCTAAAAAGTTGACGGCCTGACCGCCGCTGGCATATACCCGGCTCGGTCTTGCTTGGGCGAGCAAATTGATTAGATCAAAATAGTGGCAGCATTTTTCTACTAATGTGCCGCCGCTGAAGCGACTGAATTTATTCCACTGACCCACCTTGTCCAAAAACGGCGGGCGGTGCTCGCTGACACTTATTGTTTTCACTATACCAAGTGAGCGCCTGTCTAACGCCTCATGGAATGCCTCTACATACTGGGCCTTGTAGCGATACTGCAAGCCAATCTGTATAAACGAACTATAGCTCGCACTCATAGCTACTATGGCGGCAGCATCCTGCAAATCAGTCGCCATGGGCTTTTCAAGGAAGATCGGTTTGGACGAGGCCATCGCCACTTTGAGCACTTCAAAATGGGTGTAATTGGGCGTGCATATCATCAAGGCATCTGCTGCTGGATCGTTACACGCAGATTGCAGGTCTGGGTAGCGCACTAACGTGTCAGAACTAAGCTTTTTAAAATTTTCCTCTGCGGCGTCTAAACTATGGGCCTGGGTGTCATAAATTCCATGCACTCGCGCACGCCCTAACATTGCAGCAACACGCATATGCTCCTGCCCTATTGTACCCGTGCCAATAATTACCAAATTAAATTGGGGGGGCTCTTGAGAATATAAGTATCTGTCGCCCTCGGTCACATGGCGTTGTCCCGGTGAGCTTTCAAACATCCTCAATCTAGTCTTAGTCAATTTCTCATTCCATTTTATTCAGCGACGTCTTAGATAGCAGCATAACCGCTAGGACGACTCAGAGTTAGTTGTAGTCGCTGGATTATTCGTAATATAGCGCCACCAGAGTAGAACGTTGAGCGCAACGAGCATAAAAATCAGCGGCCAGAAAAGGTTACTTAACCCGCCTACCAAGCCAATAGGGGAAAACAACAAATACAAAGCAACTACACAAGACATCAATGCAACTGCACAGGGCACCGCATAGGACCAAGGCTGCATGTCTACCTTATGGGTTGTGCTGTAGGTCCAAAGTTCAGCCCGCGGATACAAATGCCCCACCACCAACAACATGCTGACCTCTATGGCAAAAAGAATGGCGTAGAGATGCAAAAAGTGAATGTCTACCGCTTGCTTAAAAACAAACTGCAAAAGTCCGTAGGCGAGAACGTGAAAAACAATGACCAGCTTTGGCCCAAGGGCTGGAACATGGCGCGTAAACAGCCCGACGATCACGATGGCAATAATAGGAATATTGTAAAACCCAGTAAAAACCCGAATGACCTGCCACAATCCATCTGCGGCAAATTGCAGCAGTGGCGCTACTATAAAAGAGAATAAGGCAATGACAATGCTTGCTCGCTTCGCCACCTTCAACAAAAGCGCGTCGTCTACTATTGCAATGCCCCGAGACTCTTTATAGGGCAAATAGACATCTAAGCAAAAAAGCGTAGCAGCGCTGTTGAGTAGGGAGTTGAACGAGCTGAAAACTGCGCCCAGCAAAACTGCCAAAAAGAACCCTGTGGCTTCTATCGGCAGCACATCGCGGATCAATCTTGGGTATGCCAAGTCAATTGAAGCAAGACCGCCCTCTTCACCAACACCACCATAAAGGTGGTAAGCGATGACGCCGGGCAACATCATCATGAAAGGGACTAAGACCTTAAAGAAACCAGAAAACAAAACACCCTTCTGGCCTTCAGCGAGGTTTTTCGCAGCCAAGGTTCTCTGGATAACGTATTGATTTGTGCACCAATAAAATAGGTTAGCGAAAATCATGCCGGTAAATAATGTGGCGAAGGGTGTGGGATCGAACTCCGAACCGATGGCGTTGAGCTTTTCCGTATGACTATTTGCAACTGTATAGAGACCATCGCCGACGCTCCCCTGGCCCAGTGCAGCGAGTCCGAGAATGGGTACCGCAATACCAATAATGAGTAAACCAATACCATTCAATGTGTCTGAAACAGCAACAGCCTTGAGTCCGCCAAAGACTGCGTAAACAGCGCCCAGGCAACCAATCACAACAATCGTTAACGCCAGCGCTTGGCTATACGGGATATTCAATAGGCTGGGTACATCGAAGAGTTGCAGCACAGCAATAGAGCCGGCATACAGCACTGACGGAATGGTAATCAGCCCATAGCCGACCATGAATAACACCACAGACATGCGCCGCACGCCGCCGTCAAATCGGTCATTTAGAAACTGAGGCAAAGTGGCAAATGCCCCGGCTAAATAGCGGGGTAAAAATAGAAACGCCATACATATAGTGGCAAATGCGGCTGTCACCTCCCAGCCCATACTGCTGAGATTAAAGCCGTAGGCGGAACCATTAAGGCCAATCAACTGCTCGGCAGACAAATTGGTTAACAGCATTGAGCCCGCAATAAAAACTGCACTTAGACCTCTGCCCGCAAGAAAATAACCGTCCCGAGTGTCTACTTCGCCTTTAGTCTTTTGGTAAGAAATCCAAGCCACTAGACCCATAAAGAAGCAGCAACTTACCAGCGCTGTGGTAGTTTCATAAGTCGTCAAAATTTCCCCTACCTCTTGAATACCAAAGTCTCCCCTTGCTCAAACTAGGGCTCAAACTAGGGCTCAAACCAGGGCTCAATACCGAGGGTGCGAACAAATATACGTTTCTGCACTTTATCAAAACACACGCATTTTAACCTAAATAGCAGTCGCCTGGGGCGAAGACCTTGGAGGTGTGACGTTGAGTAAAAAAGAATGCAATTGCCTGAGAGAGTGACATAGAAAAGATCTGGAGCGCGTTAGCTATTGGTTAAAACCCGACTTGTGCTAAGCCACATAGCTTTCTGATAGCGCACATTACATTAGGGCTTAGAGACTTTTCACCAAACCCCAATGTTGGCCGACTGCAAGAGGAACTACTTTACCGGCACGTCTAGAGCAATAAGATTTTGCAGCAATTCACGACCGGCGGTACGAGGGTTTACGTTTTTATCAATTTTGGTGACAACTCCCTCATCATCAATATAAAAGGTCCAGCGTTTAGCCATTCCACCTGAACCCAACACGCCGTAAGCATCGCTTACTGTTTGCGAATCATCAGCAAGGATTGGAAAGTTAGCATTGTTCTGCTCTGCGAACGCGACGGCGGTTTCAACATCGTCTGTGCTGGCCATAAATAGCTGAAACTCAAAACGGCGGGCTTGTCTTTTACTATCACGGATTGACTTGCATTCAATTGTACAACCACCTGTGAAGGCTTTAGGGAAAAATGCGAGGACTACATGAGTCCCACGAAGATCAGAAAGTTGATAACTATTGCCATCCGATCCTTGCAAGGTCCAATCAGGTGCGATATCGCCTTCCTTGATTGACGCTTGGGCAAATACCACAGTAGTACTGAGCAACAAAGCTAATATCCATTTCATATAATCATCCCTCTTCTTTCAAATTCTTGTCTGAACTTCTAAGTTCTAAGTTCTAAGTTCTAAGTTCTAAGTTCTAAGTTCTAACATTCTAGTTTTTCTCGCTCGGCCTCACTAGACAGAATTAACATCAATTCCGGGCAAGCCCTTCATAAATCGACCTTTACTGCCAATAACGCGATTTCTAACTGTTCTAACTCGGACCTCAATCTTAGGATTTCACCCATGTAACTGTGGCGTAGTTCTTCCACCGCCGCAGGACCATATTTTTCTGGCTGGTCCACAGCATCACGACCAATTGACTCTATCTCATCAGCCAAATAGGTCATTTCAGATTTCAATTGACCAATCTTTTCGTTGATCGCTGTTTCGTCAACACTCACGCTAAACTCCAGTCGGCATTCCTGCCTGTGTTTCTACTCATAAACGATTGGAGTGGTTTTCTCCAATGGCACCATAATATGAGCAAAATCACTGCCTTCCCACATAACGTAGGGGCCGCCTTCATAGGGGTTTCTAGGTAGGTCACCAAAAAGTGCTTGGGGCACCAAAATCATTAGATGCGGACCTTCTTGTACCCAAGTGCCTTTAGACTCGTCTAAATTCATCGGGTGATCGTTGTCTACAGGAATATCACCAACCAACATGTAGGAAACACCAATGGCATTAGATTCGTTTTTATAAGCTTTTTGGCCCATAAATGCGTCCAACCAGCGCCGCCAAGGCGCATCAACGCACATGGGGTTTTCATAGGAAGGCGGAGTGCCCACCATACACACCCAGCCATTATCACCTTCACGCAGAACACTGTTATCGGAGTCCAAAACTAACGCGTTATCACTTACGTTGACGGGGGCCGCAGCTGTGGCGAGCTTTATTTTCTCAGCATCTGAGAGGCCGCTACCATGTATACCGTTGTATTCGCTGGCGTGGCTTGCATTGTCACCACCAGCATGGCCACCAGCAAGCGCTGATATCGGCAAAGAGAGTAATACGGTAAGTAAGCAGCTAGTGAGACTAAAGGGGAGTGATGTAAACATAGAAACGTTTCTTCTTATTATCGAAAGTATTTTTAGATTTATAGAGTAACAGCAAAAAAGGCAGCAGGTCGAATTGCTTGGCATCGAACGCTATACATTCTATGAACAATCGGACGAGGTGCGAGAGCGTTCTCCGCAGAATAAAAATGGGCCCAGCTAAAGCATCAAACCCTCAAATGGCGGCATATTTCCCCAACTAAACCACCTAGGAGGAAAGGTGACTCCGGAGCTCTGTTAAGAATATGGCGTCGGTGACTTACCTACTGGAATCGCGCCTATGCTGACACTTCAGAAGAAGTTATGTACCGATAGAAACCACTCGCCTTGTACTCTAAAAAAGACCGCTATACTTTTGCCATGCCCTATATAATTCTCAGAGTACTTGTAAAAATTTTCAAACTCTTCTTGTTCGTTTTTATCGTCAAACTTTAGGTAATAGTAGGAGTGGGAAAAGGATGTTTCGCCTATTGTTTTTTTATACTCAACGCCATAAATTTCTAAATTATTAAATTCCTTGATCTTCGGATGATAAACACCATTTTCGTCCCTATCAGAATAGCCACGAATTAGGCTATTCGACATGCCAAGTGGTAAGCAGGGGCCACAACCAACAAATTCCAGACCACGCTCACCAACTCTGTCGATGAGGACTTTTATTTCTGCAACCTCTTCTCGTAATTCATCCAGACATGATTGCTCAACCCGCGCAGAAAAAAGTACAACAAAAAGGCCAAAAAAAACCGCCAACAATGCAAGGCTCTTAATATTGGTCACATGCTCCTCCATGCAGCGGAATTTTTGCTGCTGGTTTAAAACCCCTGTTTTACTAAGGAATTTCGAATCGCCTCTAGGCGTCGGCGATTCTTACCTAAATCTGAATACCCAACTCGGGAACCGGAGCGCATATCGACTACATTTGATCCTGGGCGAATTTGAAATTCCACATCATCGACAAAACGCAAAATACGAGTACGCGCCTCAACCCTTAAATAGTTTGCCTCCACTTCAACTATTGTGAACGCCGAATCTTTTTCAAGGCTCGCCTTTATTGTCAAAATTAGTTCCGCCACGTCCGTAGCGCTCACTAATGGTTCAATGAAATGTGGCCCAGGGTCGGCTTTGCTGGACACACAATTAGGTGAAGATGGGCAAGGTTGCATTCTTTTGAATTGATCTGGCACTGGGCCTCCTGCTGTAGCAATTGATATCGAAGCGCAACTGAGTACTAAACAGACTCGCCTAAACAAAGTCCGAGATAGAGATATTGGCAAGGGTAAGCTACGCATAAAACATTACTCAGGGTACATTTTACCACCATCATATATTCCAGGCGCACTTAGGCACAGCGCTCGATGATTAAAGGTTTGCAGTTTGCAGTTTGCAGTTTGCAGTTTGCAAACAATTTGGAAGCTTTTCAGACCGTTCTTGAAAGTCGTAATAGCAGAAAAGAGCTCACCCATTTTTTTGATAACGTCAGTATCCACATTGTTGCCGGCTGGGCATTTGCAAACACACAGAGGTGCCATCAGGATCTGTAGCCACCACCTGATAAAAAGATCCGTCCCCCGCTCTGATTTCATAAGCAGTGCCATCTTCATTCGTTACTGCCCAACCTAAGAATGAAGAAATTTCTTCTTTACTGGCCAACCCCACAGCATAGACGCCATGACGCAATTTGTAGCTTTCTTGAAAAAACGACATGGACTGAATATTCGCCACCAGCACAGCTTGCTGACTTGAAGCCACATGATTTTGCCAAAGTGGCCACGCGATACTTGAGAGTGTGACAATGATACCGACCACTACAAGCAACTCCAGTAACGTAAAGCCCTGAGTCGGATTAGATGTTGGTGCCCCCCTAACTATTTGCGCAAGCTTCATAGTAGCAACGTCAAATAAAGGCCAGGACAATCCCTCTTCATTAGCAATCCTCGGGATTCCAGCAAACACTGGTTGTATCTATAGCCGTAAACTCACCATAAATTGGCCGGGTTAAAGTCACCACAGCATTGCCTGCGGCGATATCCCCAACAAGCACAAAAAGAATTGATGCATTGCCGCTAGCCGATTGAGAATCTATTGAGTACGCAGCACTGCCCTCTGGAGATGTGGAATCTGTGCCCCCTACTTCTGCTTGCAGAGCCTCGAGCCATTCCTGCGCAGTATCTCTGCTCTCGCTTACGGACCCGCGATCGAACCCACTGGACAATAGCGCGCGTAACCGCAGCATTTCACCCTTAGACCAATTTGCTGCCTGCTCGTAATGGACATTCACTTTCGCACTGTTGGCTGTAACAACGTAACCCTGGAAAGCCGGTACTGCGAAGGTTGCTATAACACCAATAATGGCAATAACAATCATCAATTCCACCAGCGTAAAACCCAAATTTACTTTTTTACCCAACCTACTATTTTGCTCATGCTGAGCTACCCCTGCGTTGATTGATCTTCTCGACATTGCTCGCCCCCGTGACCAGGAAATGCCTATGGGCTTTGCTTGAACTGCATCTGAAACCGGTAAACTTATTTGCAAACACTGCATTAGCATGCCTCAAAAAAATGTCCGGCCAGTATCTCTACTGAATAAGCCTTTGGCATCAGCTATGTCTTAAAGGCACCTGCGTTATTGCAACTTTGAAAGTCGGAAATAGACGATTAGAACGATAGGATTTTACCGTTAGTCGTTAAACTACCTAAGTGGAATGATAGAGAAAATCCTACAACAAAAAGGGTAAATGGCCCTTATCAAAGATTGCATGACCATTTAGTTTAACCCCACAAAGTTGGAATTAATTTACTCATGCGAACCATCACCAATACAGATCTAGCAGTAACGAATAGCGCAAAATGTGACGCAACAAAAACCCTGTTTACAGCGGAACAGCTAGGTCAGTTTGCGACTGAATTTGTAGTTACCATCGACGCTAAGGAGAGTGGTGAAAGCGGAACTGGGGGCGAGATGGGGGGCGAAGCCGGAAATGAAGGCCGGGCGAGGGGGAAACCTCTCCCCGCATCAAGGAATAACGAAGAAATAGAAAGTGCCCGCCTAGAAACTAGGTCACGGCAAAATGGCAAACAACAAATATCAACAACCAACGCAAAAAAAACAACTGCACCAAGCCAAACAGTAAAAAAACAAGCTCCAACTAAAGAGGCTAACGAAGAAAATGGCCAAAAAAGCGAAGCTACAAAAAGAGACCCCAAAAAAGTGGACCCTGAAAAGAGAGAGTCCGGCACCCCAAACACAGACTCCCCCGTAGCCCAATTTGTTAGTCGCCTCATTGATACAGCCTTTCAGCAAAGAGCCTCGGACATCCACATAGAACCCTTTGAACAGGGTTATAGAATTCGCTTACGTATTGATGGGCTTCTCCAACCTGGCCCCGTACCACCCAAAGAAATCGCTGGCAAACTTAGTTCACGAATCAAGGTGTTGGGGCAGTTAGATATCTCAGAAAGGCGTCTGCCCCAAGATGGCAGACTACGCCTGGACACAGTCTTTCATACTGCCTTGGACTTGCGTATCAGCAGCCTACCTACTTTATGGGGGGAGAAAATAGTTCTACGCCTACTTAATGTCGATACCTCTCATAGAGGTATCGAACACCTCGGATTAGAGCAAGAGCAGAAGGCCATTTTGCAGAGGTTACTAAGCCAACCACAGGGGCTCATATTAGTTACGGGGCCCACTGGCAGTGGTAAAACAATGACACTTTATAGCGCACTAGATTTATTGAACGAAAATCAACGGAATATTTCAACGGTAGAGGACCCGGTCGAAATAGATGTTCATGGCATCAATCAGGTCAATGTAAACCCACGCATTGGTTTAGATTTTGCCACCACCTTAAGAGCCCTACTGAGACAAGATCCTGATGTAATAATGGTGGGTGAAATCCGCGATCTTGAAACCGCCAACATAGCCATACGCGCAGCACAAACCGGCCACCTTGTGTTGTCTACACTACATACAAATTCTGCTTTCGCTACGCTAGAGCGCCTCATACAGATGGGCATTCCACGCCACAATTTAACCACATCGATCAGTTTAATCATGGCGCAACGTCTATTAAGAAAGCTCTGCATACATTGTAAAAAAATAGACAACTTGCCGACGACAATATTACTTGAAGCTGGCATCAACCAAGACTCCCTAAACAACACCTTATTCAAGGCCCATCAAGAAGGATGTTACTACTGCCATCAAGGTTACCAGGAGCGTTTGGGGATTTTTGAATTGATTCAAATGGATCAAAAAACTTTGCAACTATTGGAACACGGCGCCGAGGAGATATCCTCAATTACGTCCAGGCTGCAAAATAATGCCCTCCGCAAAGCAGCTTTAGAGAAGGTAATTCAGGGTATAACCAGTCTGCAAGAGGCTAATCGTTTGACTCTTATGGAGGAATCTACCTTATGAGAGACGTTGATGAGCGGACAAGTTTTACCAGTACATGCCCATTGCAGAGTTTAGACAATGCTACCGAAGGGGCTTTTATTTGGTCTGGTATTGGCCCCACGGGCAACTTTCAACACGGCGAGGTCAATGCCGTAGATATTGATGAGGCGGCGCAAAAAATCACATCAAAAGGCATAGAGCTCAACGCTATTTCCGCTAAAAAGCAAAAGACCGGGAAGTTTCCACAGCTACAAATAACCAAAAAAAACCTATTCAACGCGTCCATTATATTTGGTAGCACGAGCAACCCACGCAGCACAGCATTGTTTACCAGGCAATTAGCAACACTCATACAAGCTGGCATTCCAATTTTGCAATCTTTAGAAGTACTGGCAGAAGATTCTTCATCGGAGCAGACGGGTATAGCAGAAATAGCAAAAAAATTGGGTGAGGATATTTTGGCCGGCAATACCTTGGCAGAAGCTGCTAGCAGTTATCCTCAGGTCTTTGACCCCTTATCTCAGCAACTAATTAGGGCCGGCGAAGCATCCGCAACACTTGATCTTACACTACACAATATCGCGGACCATCAAGAACGAACATTAGAACTAAAGACAAAAATCAAGAAAGCCCTAGTGCATCCCATTTCGGTGTTGGCAGTTGCGGCAGTAGTCACCACTTTAATGCTGACCAAAGTGGTGCCACAATTTGAGCAGATGTTTCGCAGCCAAGGCAAAACATTGCCCTCTATGACGGCATTCGTCATAGAACTATCAGCCAATATGCAGAATTATTGGGCTTATGCACTTTTAGCGGCCTTTATTCTGGTGATTGGCTTTAGAGTTGTTTATTCCACCCAGCCTAAATTCACCCTAGTAATCCATCGCCTGCTACTGCGCCTACCGCTATGCGGTAGCCTGATTAAGGCCAGTTGTGTTGCGCGATTTTCCCGCACGCTAGCAACCACTTATAACGCAGGAATACCTATAGCCAGTGCACTAGCTTTTGCTGGCCCTGTCACTGGTAACCTGGTCTACCAGCATGCCACAAGGCAAATACAACACGCCGTAGCTCATGGAGAATCTCTTCACGAGGCAATTGCTCAGACTGACTGTTTCCCAAATCTGATTATCAAAATGATCGCAATTGGAGAGCAAGCGGGTGTTTTAGACACCATGCTAGCTAAAGGTGCGGCACATTACGAAACTGAGGTTGAAAACACCATTGACAAAATATTGCCCCTGCTAGAGCCAGCTATGATGGCCCTTCTGGGACTTGTCATTGGCGGCCTTATTACCGCCATGTACCTCCCCGTTTTCCAAATGGGCACAGTGCTGGGCGGTTAACCAAACCCCACCGATTGTGGCTTTTAGCCCTTCCCTTAGATTATCCTTGGTCGCTTTATTGAGCGTCACAGACGCGTTATGCATTAGGGATAACTATGTTAATTGGTCTCACTGGTGGCATTGGTAGCGGCAAGACCGCAGCCGCCAATCATTTTGAATCTTTAGGCATCGACATAGTCGATGCTGACCTTGCCAGTAGAGCTGTAGTGGAGCCAGGGCAGCCTGCGCTCGAGTCTATAGCGGAACATTTTGGCGAATCGATTATTACCGCAGACGGCGGGCTAGATCGCGCCCAATTGCGTAAGCTTGTGTTTGCTGAAGAGTCAGAGCGCAAATGGTTACAACGTCTACTGCATCCGCTGATCAGTGAATACCTAGCCGAGCAAATCAGAGCAAGCACGTCTAACTACTGCCTTTTGGTTAACCCGCTGCTATTAGAGTCAGGGCAGTCACAATGGTGTGAAAAAATCATCGTGGTAGACACTTCGGTAGAAACGCAAATACAACGTACCATGTCTCGAGATGACAATAACCGCGAACAGGTTCAATCTATTGTGAAAGCACAAATGAGCCGGGAAGACCGTTTGTCCGCGGCTGACTTTGTATTGCTTAATGACCAAGGCATTGATGAGTTGAAAAAAAACGTCGAGAACTTCCACCAGGAGCTAATAGATCTATGTCAGAAACAGCCCACATAATTCAGTGTCCGACATGCAAACAAAGCGTTAAGTGGACGCCCAGCAACCCTAACCGGCCGTTTTGCTCTGAGCGCTGTCGGCTGATTGATTTGGGCGCTTGGGCAGGCGAAGACCACAAAATTCCTGGCGATAGCGAGCCAGAATTTAGCGAAGACCATTAGCCCAAAGATCAGGACTGGCCCACGTACCTAGATGTATCTCGGTACAGTCATTTGATGCACCTCAATGCAGCCATGTACGTCTTTGCACCGCCACCTACCTGTAGGCTGCGTCTATTTACTTACTGTCCTCTTACTGTCCACCTATGAGCGGTACTCGGCGTTAATACGTACGTATTCATAAGAAAGGTCGGTGGTCCAAATAGTTTCACTAGCGTCGCCACGTCCCAAATCGATGATAACGCTGAATTCATCTTGGGCCAGCACGCCTGCACCTGCAGCCTCGGTGTAAGTAGATGACATTAAACCACCACTCGCTACTTCAACTTCGTTCAACCACAGTGCAACGTTAGAAACATCGAGCTCTACAACCTCGGCACGGCCAATGGCCATACAAAATCGCCCCCAATTGGCATCTCCTGCAAAGAGTGCTGTCTTCACCAACGGCGACTCCGCAACGGTGTAGGCAACCTCTAAGCACTCTTGCGCAGTCGCGCCGCCGCTGACTTTAACCGTCACAAACTTAGTTGCGCCTTCCCCGTCCCTAACAATGGCTTGCGCTAAAAATTGCGCGACTTCAGTCAAACCCTGACGTAATTGTTGATACGCCCGATCATCTTGCGAAACGATTGCAGCTGCATTGCTTTTCGCGGTAGCCGATACCATAAAGCAGTCGTTGGTTGAAGTGTCACCATCTACGGTAATGCGGTTAAAACTTTCGTCAGCAATTTCTTTCACCATTACCGCCAACAGCGCTTGCGAAATAGTAGCATCGCACGCGACAAATCCGAGCATGGTGGCCATATTTGGCTTAATCATGCCTGAGCCTTTGGCTATACCAGTGATTGTCACCACGTCACCACCAACTGATACTTGTCGGCTGCATGCTTTGGCTACGGTGTCTGTTGTCATAATTGCCGCGGCAGTTTTTAACCAAGCATCAGGGCCAAGATCAGCAACCGCGCCAACTACTGCCGTCTGCAAAACGGGCACGTTTAGCCTTTCACCAATAACCCCAGTGGAAAACGGTAAAACTGACTCCAAATCTATATTGAGGTGCTCGGCCACATGCCTGCAAACGGCGTCAGCGTCTTGGCGTCCTAACTCACCTGTAGCAGCGTTAGCATTACCACTGTTGATAACCCATGCACGGCATTGCGCTTGCCTTGCTTTTGCCAGTTGCACCGGTGGCGCGATGAAAGAAGATTGGGTATACACACCCGCGGTATTTGTGCCTGGTGCAAAGGAAAATACTGCAACATCATCTCGATCCGCAGATTTGATCCCGGTTCTAGCTGTGCCCATTTGCACACCAGGAACCGCAAGCAGGCTTCCGGGCGTCGCTAAATTAACTGCCATCTTTATCTCCAAACTGCACCAACAAAAAGCACTCGCTGTAAATGCTTTCTAACAGTGGTCGCTATAAGTGTTCTCCAAACAAAGAAGTTCCGAGGGTACTCGTAAATCTATACAGTGCCGTGACATTGCTTAAATTTACGCCCGGACCCGCAAGGGCAAGGCTCATTACGCCCTACTTTAGGTTGGTTGCGCACAAATGTTTCACCCTTTGGGTCGGCTGGACTAGGTGATCGCGCCGGCGCATTGTCAGCGCCCATACCTTGGGCCTTGCTGTGCTCAAAGTTCATGCGCTTTGCAGCTTCTGCGCGCCGCAGTCTTTCTTGAGTTTCAACTTCTTCCGGACTTTCAATTTGCATACGTGAAAGCATGCGAATTAATTCAAATTTAATATCGAATAAGAGGTTTTGGAATAGCTCGAACGACTCGCGCTTAAACTCTTGCTTAGGCTGCTTTTGCGCATAAGCCCGCAAATGAATGCCTTGGCGCAAATGGTCCATGGACGCCAAATGCTCTTTCCATTTTTGGTCAAGGATTTGTAACATCACCTGTTTCTCGACCAATCGCATATTGATATCTGCCGCCGCCCAAGTGCTTTCTTTCTGCAAGTACTCTGTTTCGAGCTGGCGCAAAATCCGCAAGCAAAGGTTTTCTTCGTCTAAAGCGTCATCTTCATCCAACCACTTAGCGATAGATTGCGTGCTAGCAAAGTCTGTCGCTAACGCCGCTTCCAAACCATTTACGTCCCATTGCTCGACTAAGCTTTCAGGCGGAATGAATTGACCGATAAAATCATATACCACTTCCTCTCGCAGGCCTTCGATGGTCTCGCTGATATCTTCGGCTTCCATTAACTCACGACGTTGCTGATAAATTACCTGACGCTGATCGTTAGATACATCATCGTACTCAAGTAAGTTTTTACGGCTGTCGAAGTTATGCCCCTCTACTTTGCGCTGCGCGTTTTCAATGGAGCGATTGATCATTTTATGTTCAATAGCCTCACCCTCTTCAGAGCTAAGCCGCAGCATCATGTTGCGCACACCTTCGGTGACAAAAATACGCATTAAGTTGTCGTCCAAGGACAAGTAGAATCGAGTTGACCCTGGATCACCTTGACGACCTGAACGGCCTCTCAATTGATTATCTATTCGCCGCGATTCGTGACGCTCAGTACCAATAATATGCAGCCCACCCGATTCAAGTACTGCGTCGTGCCTAATTTGCCATGCCGCCTGGGCCTGATTCTTTTCTTCTTCTGAAGAGTTTTCTATCTTACTAAGTTCGGACTCTAGACTGCCGCCTAAGACGATGTCCGTACCACGGCCGGCCATATTTGTTGCAATGGTGATAGATCCAGCACGACCTGCGTCAGCAATAATATCTGCCTCGCGCTCATGCTGCTTAGCGTTCAATACACTGTGCTCAATTTTTCTGCGATTGAGTTCGGTAGAGAGCAGTTCTGAACTTTCAATTGAAGCTGTACCCACTAAGACCGGTTGGCCTTTCTCTATGCACTGCTCGATATCTTCGACAATAGCATCGTACTTTTCTGCCAATGAAAGATACATGAGGTCGTTTCTATCCTGACGCACCATAGGTCGGTGCGTAGGCACTACCACTACATCTAGCCCGTATATTTGTTTGAATTCAAAGGCTTCAGTATCGGCGGTACCGGTCATGCCCGACAATTTGTTATACAACCGGAAGTAATTTTGGAAGGTAGTAGAAGCCAAAGTCTGGCTTTCGTTTTGAATAGGCAAACCCTCCTTCGCCTCAATCGCCTGGTGAATACCATCAGACCAACGGCGGCCTGGCATAGCTCTGCCCGTATGTTCGTCTACTATCACCACCTCAGAATCAGTGATCATATAGTCAACATCACGCTTGAATAATGAGTGAGCCTTTAACGCGGCCAACACATGATGCAGTAAGTTTAGATTACTGGAAGAGTAGAGGCTGTCACCCTCAGCCAACAACTCTAACTGTATGAGCGCATCTTCTACTTTCTGATGGCCCAACTCAGTAAGTTCTATTTGCCTATTTTTTTCATCAACAGTGTAATCAGCCGTGGGCTCTGGCACTTCATCACCAAATACCCGTGGCGTATCGTCAAAGGGCTGCTCAATCAGGGTGGGAGCTACTTTATTCAGCACCTGATAAAGCCGCGTGCTTTCTTCAGCGGCTCCGGAAATGATCAACGGTGTTCGGGCTTCATCGATAAGAATTGAGTCAACTTCGTCAATAACCGCAAAGTTCAACTCGCGCTGAATCCTATCCTCAACAGTGAAAGCCATATTGGTGCGAAGATAATCAAAACCAAACTCGTTGTTGGTGCCGTAAGTGATATCTGATCTATAAGCTACCAATTTCTCGGGGGTTGGCTGATTGGATTGAATAATGCCAACACTCAAACCCAAGGCTTCATAAATGGGTGCCATCCACTCGGCATCACGCTTAGCCAAATAGTCGTTAACGGTTACAACATGAACACCTTTGCCCGATAGCGCGTTCAGATAACAGGGCAAGGTTGCCATTAAGGTCTTACCTTCACCGGTACGCATTTCTGCAATACGCCCCTCGTGTAACGTAATACCGCCGATCAACTGAACGTCGAAGTGACGCATGCCCTTAGTCCGCTTTGCCGCTTCGCGCACGGCAGCGAAAGCCTCAGGCAACAACTGATCTAAAGATTGGCCTGCATCCCTTCTTGAACGCAGGTCTGCGGTAAATTGAATTAGGTCTGTATTTGAATCAAAATTCGCTTCTTGGTTGTTCACCTGCTCCACGATTTTTTGCATGCGAGCAAGTTCTCGTGAATTTTTCGTTCCAAAAAGTCTCGTTAGAAAGTTAGCCATGGTCTAAGTGTGCATGCGCAAAAAATTAGGTGGGGCATTGTAGCCGTTGAATGCCGATTTCTATACCGACAAATTCACCTTAGGGCTTTTAAATGGGGCAAATTGTACAAGTACAATTCAAAGAGGAAAATTATCCTCGATTAACATATTTCGCTGGATTGATGGCTTTGCCTTTGCGCAAAACTTCAAAGTGCACGTGAGGACCTGTAGATCTGCCGCTACTACCCATGCGGCCTATAACGTCGCCTCTTTTGACAGTCTGCCCTGGAGTAACTAACAACGAGTCGTGATGGCCGTAGCGAGTACTCACATCGTTGCCATGGTTTACTTCCACCATCATTCCGTAACCATCGCGTCTACCTGCGTAGGTGACTACGCCATTTGCCACAGCAATCACATCGGAACCATGACGCCCAGCAAAGTCCATACCCGCGTGCCAAGCCTGCTTGCCATTAATTGGATCTAGGCGCTTACCAAAGGGGGAAGACATCCATCCTTGCGAAATGGGTCTGCCCGTGGGCTGAGCACCAGCATCACTGTAATAACCAAGTAACACATCGTCGAGAATACCTAGCTCTTTTTCGCGGCGCTCTAGACGTGTTGATAGCAAAGATAAGTCACTCTCAAGGTCAGCCCAAGCCATAATTTTTTGACCAGCGTCCAAAGGGCCGCCCTGAGCTGGAAGTTCGTTAAAACTAAATTCATCCTGTGGCAAGCCGGTGGACTCGTGCATATAAGATGCCAACGCCTCCATGCGCCAAAGCCTACCTTGCATTTCTGCTAGTTGGCGACCAACTGCTTGGCTCTGAGCTTCAGACTTTCCCTGCAAATCGGCAACTAAGCCCTTTTGTTCTGATAATTGGCCACGCCAACTACTTATGACATCAGAGTCTACAAAATCTCGCTCCACCAGCGCCGCACCAGAAGTAAATATCCCTGCACAAAAAACCACAAAAAATAGACCTGCAGCCCTAGCACCCCAGGGACTAATGGCCAAGCTTTTTGGATTACCTAATTTGTCGATCAGAACGATTTTCATGCAGAACTAAATTTCACTATCAAAAACATAAACGAACATAACAAAAAGTCGACCAGCAATACATTACCTTTAGCATTGCAAATCAAATAACGCATAAAGCGCCCACCAGGGCGACGGGCATTAGCACCATTAGCAGCGACAAAAAGTCGACTGCCCAGGGCAGAATACATGTGCAAGACCACAGCACGCTTCAACGCAAAATACATACTGGCGTTTTTCCTCCGAAATTCAAACAAAATTTCCACCGCTAATCCTCATTTCCCGACCACTTGGAAGAAAAACGACCCAAAAAACAGCCGCTCCGCTTTGATTAACCAATGTCCGTTCAAAACCGTAGCGGAACACGACCCTTTGCCACCAACCACTAGGCCAGCAAAAATGATTCGATTTGCTCTGTTCATGTTATTCACCCTACATAGCGTAGCTTCAGCAAGCACAACAACCGAACCGCCAGAGGAAATGGCAAAGTGGAAAGACTGGATAATAGCCGGCTTCCCGGAACACGCCTGCCCTTACTTTGGCCAAAGAGCAGACTCTAAAAAATGCGCGTGGCCCGGAACCTTAAAACTCAAGATAGACAGCAATGGCGCGGATTTCACCCAAACGTGGACGGTCTTTGAAGACAGTTGGATAAGTTTAGTGGGCAATGAGCAACTTTGGCCTGAAAGGGTCAGCGTCTATCGCGACAAAAAATTACAAAAGTCAGCGGTCGTTCTGTCGCACAACGGCCGCCCGAGAGTACGCCTAGAGTCCGGCCGGTATGACGTGACCGGTCGCTTGCGCTGGTTCAAGCAACCGCAATCACTACCCATTCCAAGTGACAGCGCCATTATTCAACTAGACATCGACGGCAAGCGGGTTGCGCTACCGGATTTTGACGAATCTGGACGCCTGTGGCTGCAACGTGCAGAAAATCGAACCACACAAAGCACGGGTAAAGGCGACGATGTGAAAGTGGAAGTATTTCGTCGCTTAACTGACGCCGTACCAATGCGCAGCAAGAGTATTTTAAAAATTGCCATTTCGGGCGAGCCTCGAGAAATATTGCTTGGTAGGTTCCTTCCCCAGGACAGTGAAATTTTGTCCTTAATTTCACCCCTACCTGCCCGCATAGAAGATAACGGTGATCTGTTGATACAGGCCCGCTCTGGAACATGGGAAATTGAACTAAATGCGCGCTACAAGAACAACCCAACCTCTTTGCGCATGAACAGGTCTACTGAAAATTGGCCCGAGCAGGAAACCTGGAGTTTTAAATCTGCTAATGCATTGAGGGGAGTCAAAATTAGCGGGCCACAAACACTCGACCCCACCCAAATTGACCTACCTAGGCCATGGCACGAACTACCCACCTACCTTGTCACTAGCGACAGTAACTTTCATATAGAAGAACAATACCGGGGCGACACGTCCAATAGCTCTAATCACATTAGTCTACAGCGCAACATATTTCTCGACTTCGATGGCGCTGGTGCCACCATAAGCGACCACCTCAGCGGCACAGTGGACAGAACTCCGCGACTTTCCGCACAACCCACATTAGATCTTGGCAGAGCATCACTACGCGGCGAACCCCAGCTAATCACCCAACTTGAAGGCGAGAGCAGCAAAGGTGTCGAAATTCGCAACACTAATCTCAATCTCAACACCGTCAGCCGATTGGAGAATATTCAACAACTCACAGCCACCGGTTGGCAGCATAATATCGCCAGTCTTTCGGTAGACCTTGAATTGCCACCGGGTTGGAGACTTTGGCACGTGTCAGGTCCAGACGAGGTTACGACCTCTTGGTTAAGTCGCTGGACCCTTTGGGATATATTTTTGTGCTTGCTGATTTCAGGCGCCATTTTCAAACTCATGGGCGCGCGCTGGGCTATTTTGTCATTAGCAACTTTTGCGCTGAACTACCATGAGAATAATATGCCCCTCATAAGCTGGCTAATTCTAATTTTCGCCCTACCACTTTTAAGAGTGCTTCCTATTGGCAAGGCACGCTCGGCGATAAATATCGCCGCCTATCTCACTCTATTTGGGCTGGCACTCGGCACCTTGGTGTTCGCGGTGCAACAAATCCGCACCAGCCTTTACCCGCAGCTGGAGCATCGAAACGCCACCGCAACCTCAGGCTTTGCAGATACGCAACGACTCGTTGGCAAAAATACGCCAAGAAAAGTTAGCGAGTTCGAAATATCGAGCAAATTGGAAGGCGCCGATTTACGAGACACCCCCGTCGAGCCGGAGATCGATTCTCTCTCCGTAACCCGAAAAAGTCGCTCCAAGCCGACTCTACGACAGCGTTATGAACCTGACTCCTATACACAAACCGGACCGGGTCAAGCGATCTGGCGATGGAATACGGTCAATTTAAATTGGTCTGGCCCTGTAGCTAAAGGTGCGCCCTTGGCCATCTACCTTACCGGCCCATTAAGTACCAGTGTGCTACTCATATTACAAACCCTCATGGTGGTTTTGCTTGGCATAGGCTTCGCCTTAACGCTTATAAGAACATCCAGAGCGAACTGGGGAACAGGCAGCGGCATGTGGGGGCGCGCCACTACCAACAGTGTCAATGCATTGCTAATCAGCTTCATGGCTTATGCAGTGCTTCCTACGGATGCAATAGCTAGCACAGGGTTCCCGCCAGAATATCTGATGAACACTTGGCAGCAGCGTTTGTTGGAGAGCCCAGAATGCCTGCCTGATTGTGTATCCATCGACAGCACCAGAGTTTTAGTTGAAGGCGACCAATTGACAGTTACCATGCTTGTCAGCAGTGGCATTAATATCGGCCTGCCCATAGATCAAAATGAATCTTGGCAACTTCAGCGAGTGCTAGTAGACAATAAAGAGAGCCAGCAATTTTCTTTAGTGGACGAGAAAATTTGGCTCAACATCCCTAAAGGCAAGAGCGAGGTGCAAATTCAGGCGTTGGTCCGCGACAATACCGTGAATCTATCTTTTCCGCTCGACCCTCATAACATTGCTCTAAACGCCGCTGGCTGGGATGCCTTCGGACTACAAAATTACACCCTACCCAACAGAACCCTTGAGCTACAAAAACGAAAAAAGACTGTGCAAAGTGAACTACTGGTAGCGGCGCCCATAGCGCCCTTCGTCACCGTCAGGAGAAATCTGCAAATAGATCTCGATTGGCGGCTTACGACTCATGTATGGCGAGTTGCTCCAGAAGATGGTGGATTTACCGTCAAAATCCCACTAATTAAAAACGAAATCGTTATCTCCGAGGATATAGAAGTTATTAGAGAGGGTAATGAGCGTTACATCGTCATAGGATTTAAGCTTGGACAGACTGCATTTACATGGAACTCAATATTTGAACCGTCAGAAACCATTAGTTTGGTGGCTGCAACACATCCATGGCTTACGGAAACATGGCACTTTTCCAACACCCCCCGCTGGCACGCAAAGTTCAGTGGCTTAACACCCGCTAAAGGAGCGCCTCATAAGTTCGCCAACACCACCTGGCATCCATGGCCAAAAGAGCAAGTGTCAATTAGCTTAACCAAGCCGAATGCTAGCAAAGGACCATCTACAACCATTGAAGCGGTGGAGGTAATCCACAATCTAGGCGAGCGATCATCTGATGTCACCCTTAAGTTCCAGCTGCTATCGAGTGTCGGCGGCGATTTTGTTGTGCCTGCACCACCAGACGCAACACTAAAATATATACGAATAGATGGTCGAGCAGTCACAGTGAAAGACGAGAACAAAAAAATTGTTTTGCCACTCCGCCCTGGATTGCAGAGCGCTGAAATTAATTGGATCGTCGATGGCGGCGCAACATTTAGAACATCTACTTTAGGTCTTGAACTTCCGCTCAACCCCAACAACATTAGCTTGTCTTTAAATCTTCCTCAGTCTCGTTGGCCACTCTTTGTTGGCGGCCCAAACCTCGGTCCTGCCATGCTTTTATGGGGCGTACTCATTGTTATTCTCTGCTTAGCGGTTGGACTTGGCTATGTCGTGAAACGACAGAATCTAAGCATTCCGGTGAATACCACTCAATGGGTGTTGCTGGCTCTGGGCATGAGCTCCATTAATATTCTGAGCATTGTGCCCGTGGTTTTATGGTTTTTTGCAATGGAAGCTAGATCTAGATTAAAAATGAGCGGAAAACATAGCTTCAATCTATTGCAGGTAGGACTAGCCGCCTTAACAATAATAGCAATATACAGCCTATTTTTAACCATACCCGCAAGCCTATTATCAGCTCCAGACATGCAAGTAGTCGGCAACGGTTCTAGTAACTATTATTATAGCTGGTATCAAGACCGAGCAATGGACAGCCTTCCGCAGGGTTATGTGATCAGCGTATCAATATGGGTATACCGGCTCAGCATGTTGCTGTGGTCACTTTGGCTAGTATTCGCGTTATTGAAGTGGGCGGCTTGGAGCTGGCAGTGCTTTAGCCAAGATAAAATTTGGCATACGGATAAAGTTGTTGCTGAGTAGCATACAGCCAATTTCAATGGCTCAACATTCGAACTGATCCGAATTGAATCTAGGAGTAAAGTGTTAGCCACGAAAACTGTAGAGCGTCTGCGCCACAATTTTAGCGCGCTCAAGGAAAATAGCTTTGCCAACGAAAAAAATTGAAAACATACTTAGTGAGGATCGCACCAGATTCTCACCGTTGCAGAAGCTTTTACACTTGTCTGCCAATCAAAAAGCGTGGACCGCCGAGTTTCGCGCTGTATTAGATGAGCCGCTAAAATATAATGTGGAGGTGACAAAAATTCAGGGGCCTGTGGCCCACATACTTTGCAGGAGCGCTTCAACAGCGACGAGGATGCGCTTTAAAGCGCCGGAGATTTTACCCTTACTCAATCAATTAGCCAGCTTCAGCCAAGTTCAATCTCTGAACCTAAGAGTAGCGGACGATGGTGGTGGCAGTAAGCTGGACTAAAACTGGCATCACTCTCAACCTCGACCTCAATCTTAGCTTTTAGCTAAATACTGCTATCACCAACCCATCAGAACTTGAGCGGAGTCAACGCAACGCGAGACTCTAGTCTAATAAAGGCTCAGCCCTTCTATATGCCAACGGCACATCATCATCGCATTCAAAAGTGACTATTTCATATGCTCCAGGTGTCGCAAGCAGTTTACGTAACAGTGCGTTATTGGGACCATGACCTGACTTATGGCCATGAAAGCTACCTATTAAGCTACAGCCCAAAAGATAAAGGTCGCCAATTGCGTCTAAGACTTTATGTTTTACAAACTCGTCTCTAACGCGCAAACCATCTTCATTAAGAATTTTTGAATCATCAACTACAATGGCGTTGTCTAAACTACCGCCCTTCGCTAAATCCATATCTTGAAGTTTTTCTATATCGGCCAAAAAGCCAAATGTTCTTGCTCGACATACTTCCTTTAAAAAACTCATCGAAGAAAAATCAACGGTGGCCGTATGTTCATGGGCAGCAAAAACAGGGTGGTCGTATTCAAGCGTATAGCTGAGCTTAAACCCTTCGTAAGGGCGCAACTCTACTGAGAAGTCTTTTTCTTCGTGTTTTATTGTTTTCAGTACACGCAGAAATTTCTTCGGCGCATCTTGCTCTAATATTCCGGCGGACTGAATAAGAAAGACAAATGGCGCAGCGCTACCGTCCATAATGGGCAATTCGGCAGCGTCCACTTCAACGGTGGCATTGTCTATGCCAAGACCTGAGAAAGCTGACATTAAGTGTTCAATAGTCGAAATTTCATCTCGACCATTACTCAGTGAGGTGGCCATGTGCGTACTGCCCACATTTAGAGCGTGAGCTTGGACACTCATTTCTTCTTTAAGATCAGTACGACGAAAGACAATACCGCTGTCGACAGGGCCAGGGCGAAGAATCAAATTCACTTGCTTGCCCGTATGCAGGGCTAACCCAGTGGCACGGACAGAATTCTTCAGCGTCTGTTGGTGAATAGAACCGTTCATAAGCAAAACTCAATATTGAGCCTATTGTTTTGCAGATACTGCAATATACCAATAGCCCGATAAGACTAAATAGATCATGGGACAACTCAAACAACCGCACATCAACTAGATCAAGGGGGAGGTCTCCTCCCCCTACACGCGCCTAGCAGGATGCGTTGGTTATTTGGGTTTTAGTCAGCCTGACGCCTTAAAAACGCAGGCACATCCAAATAATCCAGATCTTTACCCAGAAGGTCTATCTCATTGACATCCTTCGCCTCCGAAGGCTGGTTGCGCTTATATGTTGGTATATCCAGTTCATTCATATTCAGATGCCCCGGAAGCACACCTCTAGCGGTCCCATTACCGTTGTTTACCGCTATGACGGGGCCGACAGCGCCACCCAATCCAGTGGCCACTACTGTCACCATAATGTCGTCGCCGAGAGACTCGTCAATGACCATACCAATGACCACAGTAGCGTTAGGAGAGGCGAACTCTTCTATTGAATTACCTACTTCGCTGAACTCGCCAATGCTTAAGCTAGAACCACCGGATACATTCACCAAAATCCCGCGTGCGCCATTAAGGTCCACATCTTCGAGCAATGGTGAGCGTATTGCAGCTTCAGCGGCAGAGCGTGCCCGTCCCGGACCAGATGCCAAACCTGTGCCCATCATTGCCGTGCCCATTTCAGACATAACAGTGCGCACGTCGGCAAAGTCGACATTAATCAAACCCGGTCGGATAATGAGGTCGGCAATACCTTTAACGGCACCAAGCAGAACATCGTTGGCGCTACCAAACGCGTCCAGAAACGAGGTATCCGCGCCAAGCACGTCTACTAACTTTTCGTTAGGAATGGTAATCAACGAATCTACGTGCTGAGAAAGTTCTTCAATACCTTTCTCTGCTTTTGCATCACGGCGCTCGAAACCAAATGGTTTTGTCACGACAGCAACGGTCAAGATACCCATTTCACGAGCAACTTCGGCAACAACGGGTGCTGCGCCTGTACCTGTGCCACCACCCATACCGGCGGTAATGAACACCATATCCGAGCCGATCAACAGCTCCGCTATGCGATCACGGTCCTCTAATGCTGCCTCTCTACCAATTTGCGGGTTGGCGCCAGCGCCAAGTCCTTTGGTAATACCACTACCAATTTGCAAAGTGGTCGGCGCAGTTAAACCTGCTAATGCCTGGGCATCCGTATTGGCGCATATGAAATCAACACCACTTACCTCTTGGGTCAGCATATGCTGCACAGCGTTACCGCCGCCGCCGCCGACCCCTATAACTTTAATCACTGCACTCTGTGGCGCACTATCTACTAATTCAAACATCGTCTTCTCCTGCTAGAAGTTTTCAGTGAAGAAACTTTTAACTCTCGCAAACATACTGCTCTTACGGCTGCTTCGTTTGCTCGGTCGTTCCTTCTCTTGGTCTAACCCGTACTGCAACAGCCCAACACTGGTTGCAAAAACGGGGTTCCTTACGATGTCCTTCAAACCCGCCACATTACGTGGCGCCCCCAAACTGACTGGCATGTGAAAAATTTCTTCAGCAAGCTCAATCAAACCTTCCATCTTGGCACCGCCTCCGGTGAGCACGATGCCTGATGCAATCAAATCTTCGAAGCCGCTACGTCGCAGCTCCGCCTGGATAAGCCGAAAAAGCTCGTCATATCTAGGTTCAACTACCTCGGCAAGGGTCTGCCGAGATAATTCACGTTCTGGTTTTTCACCTACCCCTGGCACCTTAATCACTTCATCAGCTTTTGCAAGCTGTGTCAGCGCACAAGCATAGCGAATCTTAATGTCTTCGGCATTTTGTGTCGGCGTTCTAAGTGCCATGGCGATATCATTTGTAACCTGATCGCCTGCAATGGGTATAACGGCAGTATGCCGTATTGCACCGTTAGTAAATATAGCTATATCAGTTGTACCACCACCGATATCAACAATACACACACCAAGATCGCGCTCATCGTCGGAGAGCACTGAATAACTGGACGCTAACTGCTCCAAAACCACGCCATTTACACCCAAGCCGCAGCGCTCAATACACTTTTCTATGTTTTGGGCTGCGTTAACCGCGCAAGTGACCATATGGACTTTGGCTTCTAAACGCACGCCGGACATACCTAAAGGCTCTTTAACGCCTTCTTGAGTATCAATAATGAATTCCTGAGGCAGTACGTGCAAAATCTTTTGGTCAGCAGGAATAGCCATGGCTTTTGCGGCGTCTATGACCCGCTCTATATCCTGAGCAAATACTTCGCGGTCGCGGATTGCAACAATGCCGTGAGAATTCAAACTGCGTATATGGCTTCCAGCTATGCCGGCATAAACCGAGTCAACTGAACAACCAGCCATCAGCTGAGCTTCTTCAATTGCTCGCTGAATAGATTGCACCGTGGAGTCGATATTGACCACAACGCCCTTTTTTAACCCTCTGGATTGGTGAGTACCAATGCCAATAATTTCGAGTTCTTCGCGTTCATTTATATTCGCAATGATCGCGGCGACCTTATTTGTGCCTATATCTAGTGCAACAATTTTGTTCATTTGTAATTCAGTCGCCATAGCTAAATTCCAGATAAAGAGCTTTGATTTATATTCAGGGCAAATTCAATTGCGCTCGAGCGCGTTAAATCTGCCACTGGTTCATTTTGTTCTTGAATAAATTTTACAGCAATGCCGCTAGGATAGCGTGCATCTACGTAATCTATTATCGCAACCTTTTCGCGTAATACACCGCCATATGCCCGAAGAAACCTATTCATACGCGCATTAATTTCGCTACCACCCAAATGCAGGGCCAGTCCGTTAGCAAACTCAACAATCCACTCACCTTCTGCAGATTCCGATAGATCCATAATACGAAGTGACTGCCTTGAAGCAAATTGTTGCAACAATCGATAAACTTCCATACTTTGCTGAGGGTTACTGACCGACGAACGCAAGGTAGGCAGGTTTGGATATTGGTCTGGCAACTGCAATAAACTGCCATCAGCAGCTAGATAGTCGTCCATACCCCATTTCGCAACGGGGCTTTCTTTACGGATGTTAACAATCAATTTATTTGGCCACTTGCGGCGAATATCCACGCCCCGAGCCCAACCCATAGATTTCAGGGTGTTCTCAAAATCCGTGAGATCCGTGCTCAAAATACCTTCAATATTGACATCACTTAGCGCATCTCGAATTCTAGCTCGCTCCGCAGGCGTCATATCCCCTTCAACAACTAAGGTATCAATGGGCTTGTCTAATATGGCCCAAAGCTGCCAACTAGTCCCAAGCACAATGATCACGCCAAAGGTTTTCATAGCTATTCTAAGCATAGGCATCCCTTAAGCTGTTAGAAATTACGTTGACGTTGCCAGCACCTTGTACCAAAAGCACTTCGCCTTCTTTTACCAACGAGGGCAGAAGCGCTAAAGCTTCCTCTGGATCTTGAGCATAAATTGGGCTTACTTGACCCCGTTGCCGTATTGCTTGGGCTAACGCCTTGCTGTCGGCACCGGAAATTGGCGCTTCTCCAGCCGAATACACTTCTAGCAGTATCAGCGTATCCACTTCCGACAACACACGCACAAAGTCATCAAATAGATCTCTGGTACGCGAATACCTATGTGGCTGATACACCATGACTATTTTTTCTTCTGGCCATACTCGACGAGCGGTCTTAACAACAGCCTCAACTTCTGTCGGGTGGTGACCATAATCATCAACAAGTGTCACCTGCGCACCGTCCAAAGAAATATTGCCAGTAACTTGAAAGCGTCGATCTACCCCAGCAAAACCATCCAAGCCCGCCAAAATCGCCTCATCGTCGATGCCTTCCTCAGATGCAACCGCAATAGCTGCCAACGCATTCATTACGTTATGTTGACCTGGAATAGATAACCGAACATTAAGGTCGTTACCCCAGCCAGGTCTCTTTACAGAGAACGTCCAATGCTGACCATTGGCTTGAATATTGGTGGCACGAAATTGCGCATCTTCAGCGCAGCCATAGGTCAATACGGGCCTAGACAGTGAGGTAATTAGGTTTCGCGCTTCAGCATCATCTATGCACAAAACTACGCTGCCATAGAAAGGTAAGCGGTGCGCAAATTCAACAAAAGACGATTTCAGCTTTTCAAAGTCGTGGTCATAGGTTGCCATGTGATCTTGGTCAATATTCGTAATCACCGCGGTCATGGGCTGCAAGCGTAAGAACGAGGCATCACTTTCATCTGCCTCAGCAATCAAATAACGCCCAAGCCCTAGCTCTGCATTGGTGCCCGCGCTATTCAACAAACCGCCAATGACAAAAGTTGGCGATAAATCTGCACAACGAAAAATTTCTGTAATTAAACTGGTAGTAGTGGTTTTACCGTGGGTACCCGCCACCGCTATGCCGTGTCTGTAGCGCATCAGCTCGCCCAGCATTTCCGCTCGAGGCACTATAGGCACGCGCGCATCTTTAGCAGCCTGCACCTCGGGATTGGCTGTATCTATTGCAGAAGAAACTACTACCACGTCTGCGCCTTCTACCCACTGAGCACTGTGCCCGATATGAATCTTTGCGCCCTTTTGTTGTAATCGATTTGTAGTGGCCGACCCCCTAATGTCAGAGCCAGTAACCTGGTATCCCTGATTGATTAAAACCTCAGCAATACCGCACATACCCGCGCCACCGATGCCAACAAAATGAATGCAGCGGATACGCCCCATTTCCGGAACTTTGTAGTCATTGGATTCAGACACGCGTCTTACCCTCCAACAACGAACTACGAAAAACGAGACCGAATAAAGCGCAAGAAATCATTAAGCTGCTGCCGCCGTAACTAATAAAGGGGAGCGTCAAACCTTTGGTGGGTAAAACGCCAGTGTTAACGCCCAAATTGATGAGCAATTGAAAAGCAAAAATTAAGCCAACGAAATAACATGCATAGCCCGCAAATAAATGACCATTATCGACGCAGCGTCGCGCAACCGCGAAAATTTTCAACACAAGAAAACTAAACACCACAATTAAAAATATTGCACCCAAACCACCAAGCTCTTCGGCTATCACCGCGAATATGAAGTCGTTATGGGCTTCAGGCAGATAGTAAAGTTTTTGAATGCCTTCACCTAAGCCCAAGCCAAATAATTCTCCACGACCAAAAGCAATCAGCGCTTGAACCAATTGATAACCACTGTCAAAGGGCACCGCCCACGGGTCGGCAAAAGAATTCAACCTGCGCATGCGGTAAGGTTCAATCCATATTAGCAACGCCAACAAAAGACATGCGACCAGCAACAGCAAAAAAACGTAACGCAACTTAGTACCTGCCAAAAAAAACAGCGTACATACCGCTGCCATAATCACTACAGCAGAACCCAGGTCAGGTTCCGCAATCAGCAGGCCAGCCACAAATGTGGTCATCATCAAGGGGATCAAAAACTGCAACGGTGACTCAATCACAGAATCTGAATAACGTTGTATATATCCTGCTAAATATAGGACCAAACCAAACTTGGCAACTTCCGATGCTTGCATTGTAAAACCCGCTATTGGTAACCAACGCGAAGCGCCATTCACCTCACGACCAATGCCAGGAATCAACACGAGCACCGCTATAACCACAGCTACCACCCAACCCAACAGATAAAAGCGCGACCAAATGGAAATCGGGATGAGCGCGGTGGCGAGGAAAAGAGTCAATGCAAGTGTAAGGTATAAAAGATGTTTGGACAGATAGTTGCCGTTGAGTGCAATGGCCGCTGAGGCGACCATAATGCTGCCAAAGACCAGAAGCACAAACCAAGGAATGAGCAGCTCCATGCTGTCGCGGCCAACAGGTAAGTTGCGCATAGTTGCTAACATCTTATATGTACCGCCGATAAATCTGCGGCGGTTAACCCGCGCACTGCATTGGCAAAAATGTCACCACGCTGCTGAAAATTATCAAACATATCTAAGCTTGCGCACGCTGGCGATAGAAGGACTAAATCTCCAGAAGTAGTATTTTTTATAGAGGCGACAACCGCGTCCTCCATGGAGGTGACAGACAAGTGAGGAATGCCGCACTGATCAGCTAGCGCAACAACACTGGGGCCGTCTTTTCCCAAAACAATCAGGCGCTTAACCCGCCCCCTTAACGACTCTGCCAAAGGTCCTAGATCTGCACCCTTAGCATCGCCACCCGCTATCAAAACAATATTATCAGCGCGCTTTAACCCATCTAATGCGGCCATGGTAGAACCAACATTAGTCGCCTTTGAATCGTTCACAAAAGTGACACCGGCAATTTCCGTCACCGTTTGAAACCTATGCTCAAGGCCTTGAAAATCGCATAGATAGTCTGCAACAACACTCGGCTCAACCCAAGGTTCTACTAATGCCATCGCAGCCATACAATTAAGCGCATTGTGACGGCCCTTTAAAGGCAAGCTTGCGCTAGGACAAATGGGTAACGCGGCCTTGAAGATCCATTCTTGCTGCTTGTGCCTAGCAAGGCCCCAAGCTTCTTGAGAGTTAGGCTTACTAAATCCAAAGCTAGCGACGCCAGGCAAATCTCCACCTTGCGTGTTTTCATCCTCACGGCTATAAATCCAACTTCTTGCACCCGCTAATATTTTTTTCTTGGCTGCTACATAATTCGGCAATGAACCATGGTGATCTAAATGGTCTGCAGTGACATTGAGAATAACGGATTGAGCCAATGGCAAGTTTTTGCTGTGTTCAAGCTGAAAGCTAGAAAGCTCTAGGACAAAAAAGTCCATCTGCTCGCCGAGCAAGTCCAGAGCAGCCTCACCAAGATTACCGCCAATAGCGCAGCAGTAACCGGCGCTACGTAAAATATGCCCCACCAAAGACACAACAGTACTTTTCCCATTAGTCCCCGTAACCCCTATCACTGGCGCCGTTACGTTGTCGAAAAATAGATCTATGTCGCTGACCATGGAGAGCTTGGAGGCTCTAGCTTGCTCCAACAAAAGATTGTTTAAAGGTAATCCAGGACTAACAATTGCTACCTGGGCGTCGAACAAAACCTGTTCCGGCCAAGCATCACATTGCCAATGAATTTCCAGTTCCGCGAAATCTGCGTGAACTGGCCTTTCCGGGCGTGTATCTAACACGACTGGCATTTCACCCCGCGCAAGCAGGTACCTAGCCACAGACTGGCCAGTTATACCAAAACCTAAAATTGCATTACGCGCAGTCATAATGGTCGCTACTACCTCAACTTCAGAGTGGAAAGACCAATAATCACCAGCACTAATGTAATGATCCAAAATCGCACGATAACTTTCGGTTCGGGCCAGCCCTTTAATTCGAAATGGTGATGAATAGGCGCCATACGAAAAATTCGTCTTCCAGTCAGGCGAAATGAGATCACCTGAATAATGACGCTGGCGGTTTCTAAAACGAATAACCCACCCATAATGAGCAGCACTATTTCATGGCGAACAATAATGGCGACCAAACCAAGCGCGGCACCTAGCGCCAAAGCACCTACATCGCCCATAAAAATTTGCGCAGGATAAGTGTTGAACCAAAGGAAGCCCAATCCAGCACCAATCAACGCGCCACAGAAAACTGCTAATTCACCTGCGCCGGGAATGTAGGGAATCTGCAGGTAATTAGAAAACTCGGTATTCCCCGCTAGATATGCAATCAGACCCAAGGCAGCGCCGACCATCACGGAGGGCAAAATGGCCAACCCGTCCAACCCATCAGTTAGGTTAACCGCATTACTCATACCCACGATCATTAGGTAGCTTAGCGCCACGAAGCTCACACCTAAGGGAATTGCTACGCTCTTAAAAAACGGCACGTAAAGCATAGTCTGAGCCGGCAACTCTGCTGATTGATACAAATAGATTGCCGCTGCCAAGCCAAACACTGACTGCCAAAAATATTTTAGTTTGCCTGACAGTCCTTTGCTGTTTTTCTTCGAAATTTTTAGATAATCATCTACCCAACCAACGACACCAAAAGCCATAGTCACACCTAGCACTAACCATATATAGCGATTAGTTAGGTCACCCCAAAGCAAAGTGGTAATCAAAATGATGACGAGGATCAGCGCCCCTCCCATAGTGGGCGTACCCGCTTTACTAAAGTGTGAGGCAGGGCCGTCATCTCTAACGACCTGACCAATCTGCGCCCGACTAAGCTTTGTAATCATCCAGGGACCAATTAGCAACGATGTCGCTAATGCCGTCATCACACTGACCATGGTGCGTAAGGTTAAATACTGAAAGACAACAAAGCCGCCTACATATGTCGAAAGATAATCCGTTAGCCACAACAGCATTAACTCATACTCCTTAATAATTCTTCAGCAAACTCAACGTCGCTAAAGTGATTGTGCTGACCAAGTATTTCTTGCGTATTTTCATGGCCTTTACCGGCGATCAGGACTACATCATCAGAACCTGCGGACTCAATAGCAGCCTGAATGCATTTCGCTCTGTCGACTTGTGTATGTACTTTGCTCGTTGAATCTGACATAACACCGACCAGCATGTCTTGGATAATGCTTTCCGGATTTTCGCTACGAGGGTTGTCTGACGTCAGCCAGACTGTGTCGCTTCCCGCACATGCCAGCTTCGCCATTTCTGGTCGTTTGCCGCGATCACGATCGCCGCCACAACCCACAACACAAATGACTCTACCTCGACACTGAGGTCTGATTGCAGCCAACACTTTGTGCACTGCGTCGGGCGTGTGCGCGTAATCCACTACAACTTTAGGGCTCTTTGGACCACCGGCTAAAACTTGCATACGTCCAGGCACCACGCTCATTTTTTGCAGTGCGCCAGCAAGATCCGACAGCTTATGCCCCATACCCATCATGACCGCCAACGACGCTGCAATATTGGCAATGGCGAAGTCTGCTACCACGGGCAACAAACAGCTAACCTTGCCCCAAGGGGTGGCAAACTTTACATCCATACCTTTGCTGACCGGTGACGCGCGCCAACTAACATCGCCACCTTTACCATAGCTAATAACTTCCTGAGCACGACTAGTCACTGCCAAGCTTCTACCAAAAGCATCATCACTATTTATAACAGCAAGCTTAAGCGGCCAACGAGTAAAAAGCCGCGCTTTCGCTTGGCCGTAGTCATCCATAGTTTTATGAAAATCTAAATGGTCACGGGTGAGGTTGGAGAACACCGCAACATCGATTTTTACATCATCTATACGGTGTTGAGCCAAAGCATGGGAGCTGACTTCTAACGCTAAGCGAGGCACATTATTATCAAGAAGACTGGCCATTCGCCGCTGCATTTCTACTGCATTGGGGGTTGTTAATGCAGCATCAGATAATTGTTTAATGCGCCCCCAACCCAACGTACCGCAATAACCACAAGGAACGCCAAGTAAGTCGCTAAAGTTAGCTACGTGAAAACCAATAGACGTCTTACCGTTAGTCCCGGTAATACCCACGCATTGTATTTTTGCACTAGGCGCTGCATAGAATTTGACCGCAAGCGCGCTTTTACGGCTAGCCAAATCAGCCACGCCCAACATGGGCACACCTTGCGGATCTGGAGCAGCGCCGTCTTGATCATAAAGAACGGCAACAGCGCCCAATGCAACTGCTTGCTGAATATGCTTTTCGCGCTGGGTTATGTCAGCCGCACTGGCAATAAATATATCGTTAGCTAACGCCATGGCGGAATTTTCACAAAGCCCAAACTGTCCGACATCGCCTATAGAAAGTGAATCGCTGAGTAAATCTTGTAAAACATTCTCTACATTAATAGTCATCCGCGCCCTCCAAATCCTACGGGAACGACGCTACCCTGTGACGAAGACACAGCCATCTTTGACATTTCAGGAGCTAATTTATCTGGGGCTACGCCAAGCAACCGCAAACTACGCTCTGCCACTCTTGCGAAAACTGGTGCGGCAACTTTACCACCACCAGAGCGACCTGCTTTGGCTTCGTTAATGACAATGATCATGACCACTTTGGGGTCTGATACCGGCGCCACCCCGGCAAACCAAGCAATATGTCTTTCGTCGTCGTAGCCATTGACGCCAATCATGCGCGCGGTACCTGTTTTTCCCGCAACTCGATAACCCGCTACCGCAGCCTGAAAGGCGGTACCTTCGCGCGCGGTCACCATCTCCATCATCGCAAGAACATCTTTAGTTGCTTGCTCCTCAAAAACCCGCTCACCAACCTGGGCCACATCACTTTTAACGATGCTGATAGGTAGTCTGAGACCGTGACTGGCTAGAGTTAGATAGGCTTGCGCGAGCTGAATTGGCGATACATTCAGCCCGTATCCATATGCCAGAGACGCTCGTTCTACCTCATACCTTAGCTGCGCACTGGACAATTTTCCGTATGCCTCACCTGGCAGTTCAATGCCAACATAGTTACCCAAGCCCGCACGGACCAACACATCAAATACGGCGTCAGGCTCTAAATCTAACGCTAACCGGGCAAAAGCAACCTGACTAGATTTTTGGATAGCTTGACCCAACGTCAAACTCTTCCTATTTATAGGATCTTCGATCAGCTTGTTACCAATCCAAAAATAGCCTGGCGCAGTATCAATCACCGTTTCAGGCGTATAACGACCTGTTTCTAATGCAGCAAGGGCAGTAAACGGCTTTATGGTTGAACCTGGCTCATACACATCAACCACTGCGCGGTTACGCATCCTATTTTGTAATCGCCCACGGCTATTGGGGTTAAAGGAAGGTTGATTAACCATAGCTAAAACCTCACCGGTTTTTGCATCCAACATGATTAGCGAGCCACTAGCCGCTTGGTGACTATTTACCGCAGATTTTAACTCTCGATAGGCAATGAATTGCAGGCGCAAATCTATTGTCAGGTTTAGGTCTTCGCCGTACTTTGGCGAGCTGAGATAATCTAGGTCTCGAATCGAATTTTTCTTGCGATCTCTCAAGACAGTTTTGGATCCAGCGTGACCGCGCAGGCTTGCTTCAAAGTTGGATTCAAGCCCTTCAATACCTGAGCCGTCAATATTAGTAATGCCAACGACGTGGGCGGCTATTTCCCCAGCTGGATAGTAACGTTGATATTCGGGCTCTAACTTGAGGTGGCTTATCTTTAGCTGTTTGAGCTCATTACTCTTGACCCAACCCAGACGACGTTTCAAATAGACGAAGCCTTTGTCTCTATTGCCTTCAACCTTTTTGCGCACGGCATTCTTGGTATAACCCAAGGCATCGGCGATTTGTTGTAACTCAGAATCATTAAACTTGGCTAGTTTTGGATTTGTAGTTACCGCAAAAACTGGCGTACTTACCGCTAGGGGTTCGCCGTTTCTGTCATAAATCATGCCGCGCATACCGGGGATAACCTCTTCGTGTACCGAACGTTCATCGCCTTCTTGTTGCAAGAAGTCGCGCTCGGTCACACCCAAATATAAAACTCTCACGGACAAACCAACACCCACCAGCAAAAAGGTGCCGAGCACTAGATAGTGTCGCCAGGGCTTCAATTATTCACCTGGACAATGTTTTCGGGGAAAAACATCTGCAACTCGGTCTTGGCCACTACTTCTACGGTTTGCATGCTGGCTAACGTACTGCGCTCTAACAACAGCCTACTGTAGTTAGCCAATAGAATATTTTGATTAGTTTGCAGTTCGTCCATAGAGCGGTACAAAAAACGCATCTCGTCTGCCGATTCAACCAACCGCAAACCACTATAAAAAATGCCCATTAGCAAAATGACTACACCCGCAACCCATTGCGCAGGCACAGTTTTTCGCTGGTTCGATGCAGCCGCCACTTTGGCCGCGCTTTTCTTGGTTAGCGGCTTGGGCTTCAAGCCTTTAACCTCACTCAAAGCCACCTAACAAATCCTCTCTATAACCCGAAGGGTCGCGCTACGCGCTCTTGGATTGGTTGCCAACTCGTCAGACTGGGCCTTTATGCTTTTGCCAATTAGGCGCGCGCTAATACCCTGCTCGCTGTACCGCACTGGCAGTCGTCGCGGCATACTCGGCGGGCGACTTAAAGCGCGAAACACATGTTTCACCTGTCGATCTTCCAACGAATGAAAAGAAATAACAGCTAACCTGCCGCCAATGGCTAAGGCTGCAAAAGCATGCTGGAGGCCTTCGCGAAGCTCACGGTCCTCCGCATTTATAAATATGCGGATAGCTTGGAATGTTTTGGTTGCAGGGTGCTTGCCTAGGTTATTGCGATTACGTGGCACACAGGCTTCAACAATATCTGCCAACTGCAAAGTTGTACTTAAAGGGCGAGCGGCTACAATATTTTTTGCAATTCGACGAGAAGCGCGTTCCTCGCCATGTACAAAAAGCACTTTGGCAATCTCTTCTTCACCCGCAGTGTTAAGCCATTCCGCTGCACTCAGCCCCTGTGTAGGATCCATACGCATATCCAGAGGCCCGTCTGCATTAAAACTAAAGCCACGACTGGCGTCGTCGATCTGGGGCGACGAAACACCGATATCTAAAAGAATGCCTTGGGCGCCACCCACTATTCCTGCTTGGTCAAGTACATCTGCCAACTGAGAAAAACGCGCGTGGAAAATACTGAACCGAGAGTCTGCTCGCACAAGTTCTTGAGCCGCAGATACTGCCTCGGGGTCACGGTCTAAGCCAATCATTTTGGCGTCTTGCGCTAATCTAGCAAGCATAGAACGACAATGTCCGCCGCGACCGTATGTACCGTCTACGTAAGTACCTGAGTCGGCCTGAATGAGCGAATGCACAACCTCGCGCAAAAGTACTGGAATATGCTCTTCAGATGCGGCCTTGGCAGCGCCACCACCAAAATCCACCTCTTCGGATGTAATGTTTTGGGCAAGATAGTTTGCGGCATGATAATCACAACCATGCCCCTGGCCAGACATAACCAACGGTGGTTGTGCGAAGACTCTCAAGAAGAAGCTCAAACTGACAAACCTTCAAACATGTCAGCATTTTCAACCAAGGCGTGAGCGCCTTCTTCCAGCCAAACACTCATACGTTGCTGCCAGTTTTGTTCAGACCAAATCTCTATTTTGTTGCCTTGGCCCACAAGCACCAGCTTTTTCTCTAATTGGCAATAATCACGCAACATACTCGGTAGAAGCAGACGCCCATTAGCGTCCAAGTCTATATCCGTGGCGTGGCCAATTAAGAGCCTCTGTAGTAATCGAGCTTGGGCGTTAATATTCGACAGGCCTTCCAACTTGCGCTGCACAATTTCCCACTCTGATAGTGGGTACAAAAGAAGGCAGGGTTCGCGCATATCAATCGTAACTACGACCTTATTTTCGCTCAGCGCAGATAGCGTTTCCCGGGTACGGGTAGGCAGGGCCATGCGACCTTTCCCATCAAGCGTTGCGCTGTTGATACCACGAAACATTTCTTTAGCTGCGGGTAGTCGTTCCAAAATGACAAAGAATGCAACTTCACTGATATGTGCATCAGTAATCAAGCAGCGTAAAAATCACGAAACGGTGAAGAACTGTTGCTACCGATCATCTACCGCTGGCTTGACCAAAAATAGAGAAATGCACCCTATTTAAAGTTTGTTTTTGTCGATTCCAACAACGTGCCCCACTTTTCTCCACTTTTATCCAGATTGCGACACTATATAGGCGCTTAGCGAGAGTCAAGGAAATAAAATACAGA